>ERZ859776.162-NODE-162-length-46020-cov-5.216295_pt1 | contig 46020 bp, 33 predicted proteins | sample MGYA00509987_ERZ859776 | MGnify/ENA primary metagenome ERZ859776 (study PRJEB30046, sample SAMN00715146) | human gut metagenome | study: EMG produced TPA metagenomics assembly of the A metagenome-wide association study of gut microbiota in type 2... | reverse complement strand
TTTGACGACCGCTAATCAGAGCGAGATTCGCAGAGCGTATCTCGTCTCTGTTTGCCGGATTCTGTATTGTTATTCATCCCAAATAATGATTTTCAACAAATATGTACGAATGGCAGCAGGAGATAAAAGGCAGACCGTCATCCGTAACCTGCATACGATACTTGACACCTTCCATGCGGTGGGAGACAATAAGAAAGATGCTATGTGAGGATCCATGCAGAGAATTCGGGAGGAGGCTCCGGTCGGAGAATCCATGCAGTATGGAAAATAGGAAGGAAACATGGATAAAAATACAGATTATAGCAGATAGCAAATATAGAGAAAAACACAGGCAGAGAAAACAGAAAGGAGGTGCCAACGTGGATATTCAGATTTCGGTGCGGAATCTTGTGGAATTTATTTTCCGGGAAGGTGATATTGATAACAGACATGCGGCTTCGCCGGATGCCATGCAGGACGGAAGCAGGATCCACAGAATGATCCAGAAACGCATGGGGCTGGAGTATGAAGCGGAGGTGCCTCTTCGTTATATCGTACCATATGAGAACTATCAAATTCAGATCGAGGGACGTGCGGATGGCGTGATCCATCGGGAAAACGGACAGGTGATCGTAGATGAGATCAAGGGAACCTACCAGGAACTGAAGCATATCAGGGAGCCAAAGAAAGTACATCTGATGCAGGCGCTCTGTTATGCATTTATTGTGGCAGAAAAAGAAGACCTGCGGGAGATCGGTGTCCGTATGACCTATTGCAACATGGATACGGAAGAGATTAAGTATTTCCATGAAACCTATACAAGGGTAGAAGTTCGTAATTGGTTCTGGAATCTTATGGATCAATATAAAAAGTGGGCGGACTTTACCTATGAATGGCATCAGAAGCGGCAGGAGAGCATTCATGCGCTTGCTTTTCCGTTTGATTACCGCACAGGGCAGAAGGAACTGGTCGGACATGTGTACCAGACGATCTGCCACAAAAAGAAGCTGTTCATTCAGGCACCGACCGGCGTAGGCAAGACAATCTCCACGATTTTCCCGGCGGTGAAGGCAGTCGGGGAGGAAAAGGCGGATAAGATCTTTTATCTGACGGCAAAAACGATCACAAGGACAGTAGCGAAAGAAACGTTCTCAATCCTGGCAGAAAAGGGACTTTACTATAAAACCGTATTGCTGACCGCAAAAGAAAAGATATGCCCAATGGAGGCATGCAGCTGCAATCCGGTAGACTGCTCTTATGCGAAAGGACATTTCAGCAGGATCAATGATGCCATTTATGCACTTTTGCAGGAAAGGGACTGCTTTGACCGGGATACTGTGCTGGAGTATGCGGAGCGGTTTATGGTCTGTCCGTTTGAGATGGCACTGGATATGAGCCTGTTTTCGGATGCGGTGATCTGTGATTATAACTATCTGTTTGACCCCTATGTGCACTTGAAACGTTTTTTTGCGGAGGGGACCAAAGGGCCTTATCTGTTTCTTGTCGATGAAGCACACAATCTTGTGGAACGTGGGCGGGAAATGTACAGTGCACAGCTTGTGAAAGAAGATTTTCTTACTTTGAAGAAGACTGTTAAAGAATATAAGACGGGACTGGATAAATATATTGACCGCTGTAATAAGGAATTGCTTGCGCTCAAAAAGGAGCAATGTGATATGGTCGTGGAATCAGCAGGCAGCTTTACAATGCAGCTATCCAGGCTGCACAGCGCGATAGGTACTTATCTGGAGGATCATGAGGATAGTCCGGTGCGGGAAGAAATTCTGCGGTTTTATTTTGAAGCCGGACGGTTTCTGGATGTCAGTGAGCGGCTGGATGACCACTACAGGATCTATACGCGTCTCAGAGAGGATGGCAGCTTCCTGATCCGGGAGTATTGTATCGATCCATCTTTGCGCCTGCAGGAATGTATGGACGAGGGGGTTGCATCCATCCTGTTTTCGGCGACATTTCTGCCCATCCAGTATTATAAGCAGCTTTTAGGCGGAACGAAGGAAGATTTTGAAGTGTATGCAAGCTCTGCATTTCATAAGGAACAGATGCAGCTGCTTCTGGCAAGTGATGTCACAAGCCGTTACACGAGACGCTGCGAACTGGAATATTATCATATTGCTTCCTATATTTCTGATATTGTAGCGCAGAGGAATGGTAATTATATGATCTTCTTTCCGTCCCACCAGTTTTTGGAGCAGGTATATAACTGTTATATGGATCGCTTTTATATAGAAGAAACACAGGAGTGTATCACGCAGCAGGAGTATATGAATGAAGCGGCAAGAGAGCAGTTCCTGAAGCGTTTTGCAATAGCAGAACCTCATCCGGATACCGATGATAGAAGCAGAGCTGCCTCATGGGAAAGCCTTGTGCATATGGAGATCGAACAGGAGGATAAGAGTCTGCTCGGCTTTTGTGTGCTGGGCGGTATTTTCTCGGAAGGGATCGACTTGAAGGGGGAAAGTCTGATCGGTGCCATTATTGTGGGAACCGGTCTGCCGCAGGTCTGCTTTGAGAGGGAATTGTTGAAGGATTATTTTAATGCGGAGGGAAGAAACGGCTTTGATTTTGCCTATCGCTATCCGGGCATGAACAAGGTACAGCAGGCAGCAGGCAGAGTGATCAGAAGCGAAACGGATCGCGGGATTGTAGCACTTCTGGATGACCGTTTTTTGCAGACCGGTTATCAGAAGCTGTTCCCACGGGAGTGGCAGTCCTACCGGTGTGTAACGGGGGCAACCTGTGCAGAGGCTGTGGATAACTTTTGGAAATACACCAAGGATGATAAATAACACTTGAAATGCAAAGATATCCACATAGGAAAGTTGACATAAAAGAAAAATAAGAATGCATGTTATGAAATTGATAAAATGTCGAGAAAACTCGAAAAATCAATTATGACATGCATTTTTTGCAATTTTGGACAGCAAATTTCGGATAAGACAGGTTTGTCATAATCTGTGGATAACTATGTGGAAAGTGTGGATTTCTCGGGAAAAGTGGATAACTTATTCCGAATGTCACTCTTGCAGATATAAAAAACATCTTGCAAGACATCTTGCAAAATAAAACGAATCGCAGATCATGCTTATGTTAACTGAGAAAAGATAAATCTATAAAATAACAGCAGATGCAAAATGAAAATGCAAAATGGCAGCAGTCACATATATTTCACAAAAACCACGCCGGAATCCGGGAGCCATATCTTGGTTTTGCAACCGGAGTGTGATATAATAATGAGCGCTAAAGAAAAACAAGCGACAACTGTCATGCATCAAAGATGCATGATGTAGCCGCGGTTCATCGTCGTAGACGATTATGCGTGAGCCGTGGTTCCATGACAGGTGGCATTTGTTTTTCTAGCGCCATTAGCGAACGAATATCCTGCAAGGGATACCGTAGCAGGATATGGAATGCGACAGCACGGAATTCGTGAGCAAATCATAATGAGCGCTAAAGAAAAACAAGATAAGAAAAACAAACTTCAGAAAAGAGGAATGAAATTATGTGGGCATATGAAAGTGTGTTTTATCAGATTTATCCGTTGGGCTTTTGCGGTGCACCGTTTGAAAATGATGGTGTGGAAGTCAACAGAATCCGGAAAGTGATCGACTGGATCCCGCACATCAAAAAGCTGGGGGCAAATGCGATTTATTTTTCGCCGGTGTTTGAATCTGATACGCATGGCTATAATACAAGAGATTATACAAAGATCGATAAGCGTCTTGGCACGAATGCTGATTTTGCCAAGGTATGCGATGCATTACATAAGGAAGGTATCCGTGTTGTGCTGGACGGCGTGTTCAATCATGTGGGCAGAGGATTCTGGGCATTTCAGGATGTTTTACAGAACCGGGAAAACTCACGTTATAAAGACTGGTTTGCCCGGATCGATTTCGGCGGCAATTCCAATTATAATGACGGCCTCTGGTATGAAGGCTGGGAAGGCAACTATGATCTGGTCAAATTAAATCTCAGAAACGAAGAGGTGATACAGCACATTTTTAATGCGATCAAGGGCTGGATCGAAGAATTTGATATTGACGGACTGCGTCTTGATGTGGCATATTGCCTGGATGAAGACTTTGCAAGACGGCTGCGGAGCTTCTGTGACAGTCAGAAGCAGGATTTCTTCCTGGTAGGGGAAATGCTGCATGGAGATTATAACAGAATGATGAATGACCAGATGTTCCACTCCGTAACGAATTACGAGTGCTACAAGGGACTGTTCTCCAGCTTCAACAGCATGAACATGTTTGAAATCGTTCATTCTTTGCTGCGTCAGTTCGGACCGGAGAATTGGACGTTATATAAAGGAAAACATCTGTTATCATTTGTGGATAACCACGATGTTTCGAGAATTGCAAGCAATCTGACAAACGAAAAGCATCTGCCGCTTATTTATGCGATGATGTTTGGTATGCCGGGCATCCCATGTGTGTATTACGGAAGTGAATGGGGCGCAAAGGCTAATAAGAGCGAGGGGGATCCGGCGCTTCGCGCAAGCTTTGATGCACCTGTATATAATGACCTGTCTGCTTTTATTACAAAGCTGGCAGAAGCAAAGAAGAACAGCGAAGCTTTGAATTATGGAAGCTTCCGCAGTGTGGTACTGACAAACAGACAGTGTATCTTCGCAAGAGAGACAGAAAGTGAAAGAGTATTCGTTGCGATCAATGCAGATGAGAACAGCTACACAGCACATTTTGATGCGGGCTGTGGACAGGCTGTTGATTTAATAACGGGCGATATACATGATTTTGGCGGTGGCAGTGAGCTGGCACCATACAGTGCGGCATTTTGGAAAATGGAGCGATAGATGGCAGGTAAAACAGTTATCCGCGTAAAAGATCTCTATAAGGTATACCGAGTTGGTGACAGTAAGGTAAAGGCGCTGAATGGTGTGGATTTCACCATTCAAAAGGGAGAGTTCTGTTCTATCGTAGGTACATCCGGTTCCGGTAAGTCTACGCTTTTGAATATGCTGGCAGGACTTGAAAAACCGACAAAGGGACAGATCGTGATCGCGGGAGAACATATCGAAAAGAAAAGTGAAAACCAGCTCGTAAAGTTCAGAAGAGAACATATCGGCTTTATCTTTCAGTCGTTTAATCTTCTGCCGGCTTTAAGTGCTGTGGAAAATGTAGCTTTGCCGCTTACCTTTCAGGGAATGGATAAGGCAAAAAGGCTGGAAAAAGCAGCGCAGGTGCTTGATCTGGTAGGGCTTTCCGGACATAAGAACCATAAACCGACGCAGATGTCAGGCGGACAGCAGCAGAGAGTCGGAATTGCAAGGGCACTTGTTGTCAATCCGCAGATTATTTTTGCGGATGAACCGACGGGCAATCTGGATTCTCATACTTCGGCGGAAGTAATGGAGCTGATCAGAAAGATCATACATGAACAAAACCAGACGCTTGTTATGGTAACGCATGACGACCATCTGGCTGGGTTTGCAGACCGGATTTTCCGGATTTCTGACGGTAAGATCGTCAGTATTGAAGCAGGAAGAGAACAATAATGGGCATACAGCGTATGAAATAAAGGAGGAGCTCGCTTCATGACTATGAAATTGAAAAAAACAGGAATTGCACTTCTGTCTGCAATGCTTGTCCTGGGAAATGTAACACCTGTTATGGCAACGCAGACAGTGGGGACACAACAGACGGCGCAGACACAGTCAAAGACTGATACGCTGCAGGAGAAAAAGGAAGATGCGGTAAAAGAAATCGGAGATTACGGCAGTATTACAAAGCTGAAGACCGATGCGGAAACCGCAAAAAAGATAGATGAGCTTGTTGCAAAGTATCAGGAGCTGATCGGAACTGCGGATAAGGATAAGAATAAATCGGGTCTTTCCACTTCTGCCAGTATTAAGGACTGCGTTTCAAGTGCAAAGGCAGCGATTGATGCACTGGTGGCGGGAGACGATAACAATGGACAGGATGACGCAACCGTGAATCCATCTTCCACGAGCGATTTTGTGATGGTGGGTGGTGACTGGGTCACACCGGTCGCAACCTACGGACAAAATGTCAATATTGTATTGCCGGTTGTCAATATGGGCAGTGTTAATCTGGCTAACATATCTGTTACACCGGTTATATCAAATTCGGTAACGGAATGGCCGTTTGAGATTGAAACGAGCGGTTATACCCAGACAATCTCTGATCTGCCCGGCAAAGGCAACGGACAGAGTGATATGGACAGAAGACGTGAACTGACATGGACGCTGAAGACAAGAGATGATGCACCGTCAGGGTATTATAAGCTGCAGTTTACTGCTTTATATTATGTGGGAACAGAAGCGGAAAGTGCAACATTGACTACTTATGTGAAGGTTGTCGGAGCACCGGGCAGCGGAAATGTGGAAACGGAAGGAAGCGGCAGTTCGACGCCGCGTGTCATTGTGACAGGTTTTACGACAGATCCTGCGGAAGTCAATGCAGGAGATACTTTTACGCTGACATTGCATCTGAAAAATACATCCAAGAGAACGGCAGTATCCAATATGCTGGTTAATTTTAACGCACCGTCGGAAGGCAGTGATACGGAAAATACCTATGCGGCTTTTCTGCCGACGTCCGGCTCCAATACGGCTTATATCAGTTCTATCGGCAAAAATGCGACAACAGATCTCTCGATAGAAATGACGGCAAAGTCTGATTTGTCACAAAAACCATATCAGCTTGACGTGACAATGGATTATGAGGATGATGCTTATACGGCGTATACGTCTACGGCAGATGTATCAATCCCGATCCATCAGGCTGCAAAATTTGAGCTCAGCACACCTGAGATCCTGCCTGCTACGATCTCGGTCGGAAACGAAGCTGACATCATGTTCAGTATTTACAATACAGGAAAAACAACACTGTACAATGTACAGGTAAAATTTGAAGGAGATTCCGTCACAGGCGGTGAGAGCTTTATCGGTAAGATTGAAGCAGGTGGTACCGGAACGGTAGATGCACTTGTGACAGGACAGGCTGCCACAAAAGACGACGGAACGATCAAGGCAGTTATCACCTATGAAGATGAAGCAGGGAATGAATCCAGCTACGAACAGGAAATGACGCTGATGGTGACAGAAGATACAGGATTGGCCGGTATGGATGACTGGGATATGGAGGAAGTGGAATATGATGATTCCACGGGAAGCAGTAAAAAGGCTGTGATCATTACACTGATCGGTGTTGTATTGCTTACAATAGCGGTTGTTATTGTAATTCTTCTGAAAAAGCGGAAGGCAAAGAAACTTCTGGCAGAGGAATTAGATCTATTGGAAGAGGATGATGAAGAAACAGATTCTGTAGATGACGGAGAAAAGGATAACAACGGAAAGGACGACGCGGATGAAATTTCGTGATATGCTTCGCATGAGCTTAAGCAGTCTGTGGAAACGAAAAGTGCGGACGTTTCTGACCGTGCTTGGTGTTGTGGTCGGATCCGCGTCTATTGTGGTCATGATCTCTCTCGGACTGGGGCTTTCCAGAGCATCGATGGCTGAAATCGAAAAATATGGTGGAATAACAACTGTTACTGTAACGGAACAGGATTCTTATACGGTGGATTCCTCTATTACCGGAGCCGCTTCCAAGTCACAGACAGCGGAGCATCTGGATGATGCTCTGGTGGAAAATATCCTACAGCTGGATCATGTGAAGGATGCCTATCCGGTGCTGGATACGGATGCACTTGCTATTTCCGGCGGTTTTCAGGCAAATATCCAGCTCAGAGGTGTGGCAGCGGATAAAATGCAGAATCTGCAGCTTGATCTGGGAAGGGGCAGTCTCCCCCAGCCGGGAGAAGGTCAGCTTTCCGTTGTATACGGCAATATGGTGTTGGGTGATTTCTATAATGATAAGACCGGAGAGGGCTATTGGTACAACGGAACATTACCGGATATTGATCTGATGCAGGATACGATCCTGTATGTCTTTGATGTGGATCGTTATTATAATGCAATCTGGGGCGGTACGGATGATAAAGGACAGGCAGTGACTGTTCCAAAGAAATATGTGGTGGATACCGCAGGTGTCATGGCAGGCGGTATGGAGGATTATAACAGTAACAGTAGTTACGTATTCTGTGATCTGGAACAGCTCAAAACACTTCTGCGTAAGGAATTCAGAGGTTCCGTGATCCCCGGACAGCCAACGACGGCAAATGGGAAGGCATATAAAGATATTTACTATACCAGTGTTATTGTGAATGTGGATAACATGGATTATGTCCAGCAGGTGCAGAATGAGATCAATGATATGGGCTATCAGGCCACCTCAAATGCGGAGTGGGTGGCATCCATGCAGGGACAGTACAAATATATCCAGCTGGCACTCGGCGGGATTGGTGCGGTTTCTCTGTTTGTTGCGGCAATCGGGATCGCTAACACAATGATGATGTCAATCTATGAGCGCACAAAAGAGATCGGTATTATGAAGGTACTTGGCTGTGATATGCGTAATATCCAGAGCATGTTTCTGATGGAGGCAGGTTATATTGGTCTGATCGGCGGTGCAGTCGGGCTTGGTTTGAGTTACGGACTGTCCGGCGTGATCAATTCTGTGGTCAAAACGGCTGATCTGGGTGTGGACCAAGCGGTCAGTGCCAGTGTGGGACTATCCTATATTCCATGGTGGCTGGCGGTTATCTCAATCGTATTTGCGGTTCTGGTTGGTATGATAGCAGGATTTTTCCCGTCCTTGCGGGCGATGAAATTAAGCCCATTGGCTGCGATCCGGACAGAATAAAAAGTATCGGGTATTTAAAACAGGTACTATTATAAATATATATAATGGATAAACTGCCACAGTCTGCCCTTTTGTGGGCGATGAACAGAAAGGAAGGCATGGCATGGAATTATTAAAACTGGTGCTCGTGGATGATGAGGCAATTCTGCTGCAGGGACTTTTGCAGACTTATGACTGGGAGCAGATGGGCTTTCGTGTTGTCGGAAGTGCCATGAGCGGCGAGCAGGCAATCGAGGTCATTGAAAAAGAGCGGCCCGATGTTGTGCTGACGGATATCAGGATGCGGCAGATCAGTGGTCTGATGGTCATGGAGGAAATGGCAAAAAGAGGTATTGACTGCCTGTTTATTGTGCTCAGTGCTTACAGGGATTTTGAATATGCACAGAAAGCCTGCGATATGGGTGCGTACGCTTATCTTTTAAAGCCGATCGAGGATGATAAGCTGACGGAAACCATGAGAGGTGCCTACGAGCAGTGCATGAAAAAGATCCGGGAAACGCAGAAGCTGCATAAAATGGAAAATATTCTGCGCAGGGATGAAAATAATTTTCTGCAGGTTATGGTGCAGAAATATATCCGCGGGGAGATATTGCAAAAGCAGATGATGGAAATTTTTGAAATCCTGGAGGAAATACCGCAGCCGAATGAAAAATATATTGCTGTGTTTGCGGATATTGATCTTGTATATCAGATTACTTCCCCGGCGGATTTTGAAAACAGCCGTCTGGCGTTAGCGGAGTTTCTGGAAAGGGAGTTGCTGCCGTTATATCCCTGCTATCATTTTATAGGAAGATCGGGCGTGCTGATTTATATTCTGCATACTGAAGACAATGGAGCTGTACAAAAGGCAAGACAGATGCTGGAAGCGGCAAAAAATGCGATCAACAGACCGCTTGCCATGGCTGTTTCAAGACCTTATAAGGGAATAGAAGGACTGCAGGCAAGTTGTGTGGAAGCAGACCGGATCCTTATGCAGGCAGGCGAAAACAATGAAGGCATTTTTGCAATCCGGAAGACGGAGGAGGATTTTAAGCAGAGAGAGATGATGGAAGCGATTTCATCTGTAATCAGCGCGATACGGAAAAATGCGGATGAGGATCTGAAAAATGCATTTGTTTCTTTTATATATCAGCTGCCGCCGGAAGAGGAAAAACAGTGCGGCTATATCCACTATCTGATGATCCATGCAGATGATATGCTGATGGAGACATATGGGATGACAGACAGACTACGGGACAAATTTGGCAGGTACTACCAGAATCTGCAGAATTTGAGCCCTTCCAGGGCAATCGATGTCTGCTATAAAATTCTTCTGGAAGCAACTCAGGACAGAAAAGAGATTGCAGCAGGAGATGACGGAAAATCAGCCGAAAAATATATGGCAGATGCACTTGGCTTTATAGAAGAAAATCTGCAGGATGAAAACCTGTCAATTGTTTCGGTCGCATCATATGTGTTCCTGAATCCGGTATATTTCGGACGTGTGTTTAAAAACGCTATGCAGATGACATTCAAGCAATATTTATTACAGCGCAGGATGGAGAAAGCAAAGAAAATGCTGCAAGAGGGGGATGCGAGCATCAGTACGATATGCGAAACGGTTGGTATCAGTAATCCCTCGTACTTTACACATTTGTTTAAGCAGTACGCCGGTATATTGCCAAGCGACTATAAAAAGGAATATGAAGCATGAAAAAAAAGGAGAAGAGATCAGGCATTCAAATAAGATATCTGAAGTATACAGTATGTCTTCTGTTATCTGCCATGGTATTGTGTGGTACGGGTGTCGGCTGGGTCGTGCAGAAAAATCAGGAAACCGTAATGATGGATAATTATAATACCATGTGTGAAAACCTGGGCGCTGCAATGGATCTTTTGTTTGATAAAACGGATGAGGCGACAGCGGACTGTATTGTTTATGACGGTGTGCAGAAAAGTTTGCGTAAGTCAGCTATGAGCAGAACCCAGAGAAGTGCGCTGAGCCGGTATTTTGCATTTATCAATCTGGATGATGTGGCAGAATATTGTTATGTGGATAATAAAAAAAATGTATATACAAGATCCTATTCAAAACTCACATATCACAAATTCAGGGAAAGTGACATGGAGAAGTTTTTGCAGGGGACTTATGCGACAACGACATGGTTCTGGACAAAGGATACACTGTTCGGGACAGGAAAGGACGCGTTGTTTATAGGGCGTTATATCCGAAACATGAACTATGAGCATGAACCCGGAATGCTGTTTCTGAAAATGGATCCTGTTTTTTTTCAGAATATTACCGGAGACAGCGATCTGGCAGAAGAAGGTATTCTGATGCAGATCATGGATGCGGACGGTGAAGTCTGCTTTCAAAATAACGATAGTGATGAGGCAAGGAAACCTTTGATACTTGCAAAAGAGCGGATTCTTGCAACCGAAGGAAACGGAATGATCATCAGCAGGGGGAAAATAGGACATGGTATGCTGTGTGCATACAGGCAGAAGGAAAGCGGGATGACAGTTTCTGTTTATGTACCGGATCATGTGCTGCATGCGGGGATGGGAAGAATAATGACCGTGATGGTTTTGATCTTTTTGTTTACGATGATACTGGCACTGGTTCTCAGCGTATACTTTTCACGGATCCTTTCCCGGCCGATCCAGAAGATCAGCAAAAAGATGGCAGGATTTCACGGAAATGATTATACGCGGATGGAAGAGCTGCATACCAAAACAGAGCTGGATCAGATCGGGCATTCTTATAATGAAATGCTGGGTAATATCGAGCAGCTTGTGGCAGAGGTAAAATCGCAGGAAAAAGAATTGCGGACAGTCGAGGTCAATATGCTTCTGAACCAGATGAATCCGCATTTTTTGTATAATACACTGGATACGATCTACATGCTGGCGCGTATAAATAAGGAAGAGACGACCATGCGTATGATTCAGGCACTCTCCAAATATCTGAGGCTTTCCTTAAGCAAAGGAGAAGAAATCGTATCTGTAGCGGATGAGTTGGAAAACGTGAGAAACTATATGGAAATCCAGCAGATCAGGAATGCGGATCTGTTCCGGTATGAGATACACTGCGAAGTGGATGCGGACAAGGAACGGATGCTGAAGCTTGTTTTACAGCCGCTGGTGGAAAATGCTATTAAATACGGGTTTGATGGACAGTCTGCACATTACAGGATAGAGATTACAGTCCGGAGGGAAGAGGAAGAACTGGTGCTGACGTCATATAACAGTGGAACACCGATTGCGCCGGATGCATGTGAGAAGATCAATGGTCTGATGAAGATGTCGATCGCTGAGATGAAGGAAAGTTTCAAAAGTAAAAAGAACGGTTATGGGCTTGTGAATGTGCTGACAAGACTCAGGCTGGCATATGAGGGGCACGTTTCTTTTTATGTGATCGCGAAAGAGGATGGGACAACGTTTGTGATCAGGCTTCCGAGGCTGGTATTGGACAGAGTGTGAGGTGACAGACATATGAACAGGAAAAGAAATTCAAAAGCACGGCGCAGCGTGTGCATTTTATTGAGCCTGTGTCTGGCTGCTGTTTTGCTTGGCGGATGTGGAAAAAAACAGATACAGAAGACGGATAACGAAGAGGAAGCTGTTGAGATTCCCATGATATTGACAGTCAGTCCTACCAGCGGAAAGAAAAGTGAGCAGGAGCTGGTGGATGCTTTTAATATTACCTATAAAGGAAAATACCATATTGCAGTGGAATGGATCATGGAAACGGAGGATGATTACAGACAGAATCTGAAACGACTGAATGTGACGGATAAGCTGCCGGCGGTCATTACGGATCTGCGTATACTGCCTTCTTATTACCGCCTGCTGGTCGAAGATCACAGGATCGTGGATCTGGCACCTTATATAGAGGCGGATCAGGAATGGAAACAGATGATAGAGCCGGTTGTGCTTGATAGCTGCAGTGAGGAAGATGGAAGCGTTTATTTGGGGCCGGTCAGTACGGCGGCATTTTCCTGTTCTGGTATTTTCTGGAACGAAGAGCTGTTTGAACAGGCAGGAATTGAGGAATTTCCGCAGACGTGGGAGGAATTCTGGGATTGCTGCGAGAAGCTGCAGGCAAGGGCGGTCACACCGCTTGGGCTGCATACGGAAGGAACCGGCTGGTCCGCCATGCTGCTGGCAACTGCTGAAATGGCAGACAGTGAGGAAGGTGCGGCGTTTATGAATGAGCTGTATCCGGGCAGCTATCAGAAGGATTGCATCTATCATATGGCAGATACGCTGCAAAAGCTTTATAAATATACGACAAAGGATGCCATGAATGCGGATTTTGATGTGGCATACAATAATTTTATTGCCGGAAAAGTCGCCATGCTGGCAAACGGCTACTGGATGATCGAGCAGCTCCCGGAGGAATTCAGGGAAAAGGTCAGATTTTCACCGTTCCCGGGCAATAAGCTTGTTTCTTCTCCGGAAACCTTCGGCTGGGCGGTAGTAGACAGCTACAGTGATGAGGTGAAGCAGGGCGCGGTCGAATTTTTGAAATTCCGTACGAAGAAAAACAAGAAGCTGAAGGAAGATCTGTTTTCGCAGGATCAGAACACATCACGTCTTTTGCAGGATTATATCCGGGCGTACCGCGGTCAGCCGCAGATCGTACCGAATTATCAGGTAAAATGGAATTCTGTATTGCAGGAAAGTACGTTGGGAGAGGCACTTCCGGCGCTGGCACAGAAAAAGATCACCCAGGCAGATTTTGTCAAAATGCTCACGGAGAGTATAACGGAATCGATGAAGGAAGAATAGAAAACAGTATAAAATAAGAAAAAAGAAGTATAAAAAAGAATAGATAAGCAAGTATGATTTTTGATAGTTTACGTTTTTAAATTGCTAATACTCCCCGGAGCTTCTCTGTTAAGATAAGTTCATCAACAAGAACACAGAGTTCTGAAGGATAAGAAAAGGAGAGATGAGTTTATGAAAAATGTAAAAAAATTACTGGCACTCGGACTTGCAGTGACCATGACAGCATCCATGCTGACAGGCTGCGGCAGCAGCAATGACGGAGCTGCAGATGCAGACACAAATGCAAAAACAGATGCAGAAGCAACAGATGCAGAAGCAACAGATACAGAGGCTTCCGCAGATGACAAAACAGCAAGTGCAGAAGGCGGTTCTGTTTACTACCTGAACTTCAAACCGGAGCAGGATCCACAGTGGCAGGAACTGGCTGCAAAATATACAGAAGAGACAGGCGTAGATGTAACAGTTGTTACAGCAGCATCCGGCGAATATGAAACAACTCTGATGAGTGAAATGGGTAAGAGCGGTGCTCCTACTATGTTCCAGGTAAACGGTCCTGTAGGTCTTGCAAACTGGAAAGATTATTGCTATGATTTAAAAGATTCAGCAATCTACGGTGAGCTGACAAGCGAAGATTTCGCACTGAAGGATGGAGATGCTGTAGCAGGTATCGCATACGTTATCGAGTCTTACGGACTGATCACAAACAAAACATTACTGGAAAAAGCAGGATATACAATTGATGATATTAAATCTTTCGCAGATTTAAAGAAGGTTGCAGAAGATATCACAGCACGTAAGGACGAACTTGGATTTGCTGCATTTACATCAGCAGGTATGGACGGATCTTCTGACTGGAGATTTAAGACACACCTTGCAAACCTTCCAATCTACTTCGAGTATCAGGCAGACGGAATCGGAACTACAAAAGAAATCAAAGGCACGTACCTTGACAACTATCGTGATATCTGGAATCTGTACATCAACAACAGTACATGTGCTCCTGCAGAACTTGCAGCAAAGACCGGTGATGATTCCAGAAACGAATTCCTTGCAGGCCAGGCAGTATTCTTCCAGAATGGTTCCTGGGAATACGGAAACCTGACAGCAGACGGCACATTTACAGATGATGATCTGGCTATGATCCCGATCTACATCGGTGTAGGCGATGAAGCAAATCAGGGTCTCTGCACAGGTACAGAAAACTACTGGTGTGTAAACAAGGAAGCTGATGAAGCAGATATTCAGGCAACACTTGATTTCATGAACTGGTGTGTAACTTCTGACGAAGGAACAAAGGCTATGGGCGAAGATATGGGATTTGTAATTCCTTTCAAGAACGCTGTTGAATCTCAGAACCTGTTCGTACAGCAGGATAAGGAACTGACAGCAGAAGGAAAGACTCCTGTTTCATGGAACTTCCCTACAATGCCATCAGAAGAGTGGAAAAACGGCGTAGGTCAGGCTCTTACAGCTTATGCAGCTGATCAGACAGATGACAACTGGGAAGCAGTCAGATCTGCATTCGTAGACGGATGGAAGACTGAATACGAATTAACTTCTCAGGAATAAGAGATTGTGAATAAAGGGCAGGCAGGATAAGCTGCCTGCCCCTTTTTTGGAGGTAGGTACTATGCATAAAGCGTTGAAACGTTATTCGCCCATTTTTGTGCTGCCGACACTGCTTGCATTTATCATCGGATTCATTGTTCCGTTTGCACAGGGGTTATATCTTTCCTTTTGTAAATTTACAACGGTTGATAATGCGAAGTGGGTTGGAGTTGCAAATTATAATGTCATCCTGAAGGATGCTTCATTTTTAAACTCTTTTAAATTTACAATTTTATTTGCGGTCGTATCCATTATACTCATTAATGTGATCGCCTTTGGTCTGGCACTTCTGCTGACAAAGGAACTGAGAGGAACCAATATTTTCCGTACCGTATTTTTTATGCCGAACCTGATCGGTGGTATTGTACTTGGTTATATCTGGCAGATCCTCATCAACTGTATTTTGTCACTTGCAAGCAAACCGCTTCTGGCGCTGAATTCATCAGCCGGTTACTGGGGACTTATCATTCTGATGTGCTGGCAGCAGATCGGATATATGATGATCATCTACATTGCAGGTCTGCAGAATGTACCGTCAGATCTTGTGGAAGCAGCTGAGATCGATGGAGCAAATGCATGGGATGTATTATGGAAGATCAAGTTACCGATGGTTATGTCATCCGTAACGATCTGTGTATTCCTGACGCTGACAAACTCCTTCAAGCTGTTTGATCAGAACTTAGCCCTCACAGGTGGTGATCCGAACCATTCCACAGAAATGCTTGCCCTGAACATTTACCAGACCTTCTACGCACGTGCAGGCGCGCTCTTCAAGGGCTACGGTCAGGCAAAAGCTGTTATATTCTGTATTTTAGTCATTGCGATTTCCATGCTTCAGCTGAAGCTTACCAAATCTAAGGAGGTGCAGCAGTAATGAAACAGAAAAGAAAAGTATCAAATATTATCTGGATCACAGTATTAACAGTGGCATCCCTTTTCTGGATATACCCGATCGTGATGATTCTGTTTAACTCTTTAAAGAAAGAAACAGCGATCAGCACAAGTACTGCATTTACACTGCCGACAGCAGATACCTTTGCAGGTATTTCAAACTATGTAAGTTCCCTGACATCCCAGGGATTTTTAAAGAGTCTTGGCTACAGTGCACTGATCACAGTCACTTCTGTGGCAGCTATTCTGCTCTGCTGCTCCATGTGTGCGTGGTGTATCACAAGACTGAACGGCGTTTTTTCAAAAATCATCTATTATATGTGTGTCCTTTCCATGGTCGTACCGTTCCAGATGGTTATGTTTACGCTGTCCCAGACGGCAGATAAGCTGAAACTGAACACACCGTTCAACATCTGGGTGATCTACCTCGGATTTGGTGCGGGACTTGCGGTATTTATGTTCTGCGGTTTTGTAAAATCCATTCCGGTCGAGATTGAGGAAGCTGCCATGATCGATGGCTGCAATCCGCTCCAGACATTTTTCCTTGTGGTTGTTCCGATTTTAAAACCAACCATGATTTCAGTAGGTGTTCTGGAAGCTATGTGGGTATGGAACGATTACCTCCTGCCGACACTTGTACTGGATATCAAGAAATACAAAACAATTCCGATGCTGATCCAGTATTTCAGAGGCAGCTACGGAAAGGTAGAAATGGGACCGATGATGGCAAGTATCATGCTGACTGTCATTCCGATCATCATTGTATACTTGTTCGGACAGAAATATATTATCAAGGGCGTAGCTGACGGTGCAGTCAAAGGCTAAGCGCTCTTTTGGGAAAGGATAACGATATGAGACTTAGTGGAATGCTTTTACCGATATCAGCACTGCCTTCCAATTATGGAATCGGTTGTTTTTCAAAAGAAGCATATGAATTTGTGGATACCTTAAAAAAATGCGGGCAGTCCCTGTGGCAGATTCTGCCACTCGGACCGACCGGTTACGGAGATTCGCCGTACCAGTCGTTTTCCACTTTTGCCGGAAATCCATATTTTATTGATCTGGAAACACTGGTCAAGGATGGTCTTTTGGGAAGATTGGAATGTGAAGGAGCAGATTTCGGGACTGGAAATACCATAGATTATGAAAAAATGTTTCATACCAGATACCGTATCCTGCATATGGCGTACCAGCGGGCTGTGACAAATGGTATTACGGAAACGGATGACTATCACAGCTTTGTGAAAAAGAATGAAAGCTGGCTGCCGGATTATGCACTTTTTATGGCTTTGAAGGATGCCAATCACGGCAAAAGCTGGAGCGAGTGGGAAGAAGGCATCCGGAACCGCAGACCGGAAGCGCTGGAAGAAGCCGGGCAGAAATATAAAACCGACATTGGTTTTTATGAATTTGTGCAGTATGAGTTTTTCAGACAGTGGGATGCCCTAAAGAAGTATGCGAATGAGCAGGGCATACAGATCATCGGAGATATTCCGATCTATGTGGCATTTGACAGTGCAGATACATGGAGTGATACAAAGCAGTTCCAGCTGGATGAGGACAATCTGCCGGTTGCAGTGGCAGGCTGCCCGCCGGATGGTTTTTCGGCAGACGGACAGCTTTGGGGAAATCCACTCTATGACTGGGAGTATCATAAAAAGACCGGATATGCATGGTGGATGCGGCGGATCGCACATTGCTTTGCGCTGTATGATATTGTCAGAATCGATCATTTCCGGGGCTTTGATGAATATTATGCAATTCCTTACGGAGAGAAAACAGCAAGAAACGGAAAATGGCAGCAGGGTCCGGGAATGGATCTGTTTGGTGCGGTCAGAGAGCAGTTTGGCGATCTGCCGATCATTGCAGAAGATCTCGGCTTTCTGACAGACAGCGTGAGAAGGATGCTGAAGGAAAGCGGCTATCCGGGCATGAAGGTGCTGCAATTTGCTTTTGACTCCAGGGAAGAAAGTGACTATCTGCCGCACAATTACGAAAGAAACTGTGTGGTATATACGGGCACACATGATAACAATACTGTAATGGGCTGGTATGATGAACTGGCACCTGAGGATAAAAAGCTGGCAGTTGACTATCTGCATAATGCCTACACACCGAAAAAAGAGATCTACTGGGATTATATCGCACTTGCCATGCGCAGTGTGGCAGATACGTGTATCATTCCGGTGCAGGATTATCTGGGGCTCGGCAAGGAAGCACGGATCAATACACCATCAACACTTGGCGGTAACTGGGTATACAGACTGCCGAAAAAGACATTTGATGCGGCAAAGATTCGGAAAATCAGACGAATGACGGAGATTTGTGCACGTCTGCCCAAGGTACAGAAGGAAGCAGAAGAAGAGAAAGAAACAGAAGTAACAACAGATACAAAAGAAAGATAACACAGCAGAAATAACAGGGAAAGAATAACACTGCAGAGGTAATCTGCAAAAATGAAAAAGAGGAGGCACGCATGGATTTAAAGACAAATATAGAAAAACGTCTGGGTACAACGATTGCCGGGGCGGATGATAAGGCACTGTATTATGCACTGCTCGGACTGACAAAAGAGCTTTGCAGCGAGAAGAAGCCAAATGAAGGAGACAGAAAGGTATATTATATTTCCGCAGAATTTCTGATCGGAAAACTGTTATCCAATAATCTGATCAATCTTGGCGTTTATGAAGAGGTAAAAGAGCTGCTTGCCAAAAACGGCAAGTCACTTGCACAGATTGAGGAGATCGAGCTGGAGCCGTCGCTCGGAAATGGCGGACTTGGAAGACTGGCAGCCTGCTTTATCGATTCTATTGCTACACTCGGTCTGAACGGAGAAGGCATCGGACTGAATTATCATTATGGATTGTTCCGGCAGAAATTTGTGGATCACAAACAGCGGGAAGAAAAAAATCCGTGGATCGAAAAGGAAAGCTGGCTTACAAAGACAGAATTACATTTTCCTGTACAGTTTAAGGACTTTACCGTGGAATCCACATTATATGACATAGATGTTCCAGGATATGACAGTGGTGTCAACAAGCTGCATCTGTTTGATATTGATACAGTAGACGAATCACTTGTCAAAGATGGTATTTCTTTTGATAAGAATGATGTGAAAAAGAATCTGACACTTTTCTTATATCCTGACGACAGTGACAAGGCAGGACAGCTTCTGCGTATTTATCAGCAGTATTTTATGGTAAGCAGCGGCGCACAGCTGATCCTGAAAGAGCTTGCGGACAAGGGCTATGATATCAGATCCTTAAGTGAACACGTTGTGATCCAGATCAATGATACACATCCTTCCATGGTCATTCCGGAACTGATCCGTCTGATGCAGGAAAGAGGAGTTGCTTTTGAAGAGGCTGCACAGATTGTGGCAAAAACATGTGCGTATACAAATCATACGATCCTTGCAGAGGCGCTGGAAAAATGGCCGGTTTCTTATCTGGAAGAGGTTGTACCGCAGCTGATGCCGATCATCCGCAAGCTGGATGAAATGGCAAAAGCCAAATATCCGGATGAGCGGGTAGCGATCATTGACAAAGAAAACAGAGTCCATATGGCACATATGGATATGCATTACGGCTTCTCCGTAAACGGTGTTGCTGCACTGCATACAGAGATTTTAAAGAATTCCGAGCTGAAGCCGTTTTATGACATTTATCCGGAAAAATTCAATAATAAGACAAATGGTATTACATTCCGCCGCTGGCTGCTGCACTGTAATCCTGAACTTGCAGCATATATTACGGAACTGATCGGAGACGGATGGAAGAAGGATGCTGCAGAGCTTGAAAAGCTGCTGGAATTCCGGGATGATGAGAAGGTGCTCTCCCGTTTTATTGAGATCAAGGACGGAAAGAAGGCAGATCTGAAAAAATATCTGAAAGAAACACAGAATATTGATATTGCAGCAGATTCTGTATTTGACATCCAGATCAAGAGACTGCATGAGTACAAGAGACAGCAGATGAATGCGCTTTATATTATTCATAAATATAAGGAAATCAAGGCAGGCAAGAAGCCGAAGACACCTGTTACCATGATCTTTGGAGCAAAGGCAGCACCGGCTTATATTCTTGCAAAGGATATTATTCATCTGATCCTCTGCCTGCAGGAGCTGATCGATAATGATCCGGAGGTAAGTCCATACCTGAAGGTTGTCATGGTAGAAAATTACAATGTGACAAAAGCAGAGCACCTGATCCCTGCCTGCGATATTTCTGAGCAGATTTCTCTGGCAAGTAAGGAAGCAAGCGGAACAGGCAATATGAAGTTTATGTTAAACGGTGCTGTGACACTTGGTACGATGGACGGTGCAAATGTGGAGATCCATGACCTGGTTGGAGAAGACAATATTTACATTTTCGGTAAGTCCAGCGAAGAAGTGATCCGTCTGTACGATACAGCAGGCTATCATCCACAGGACTACTATGCAGATCCGCAGATCGCAGAGCTTGTTGATTTTATTGTCAGCAAGGAACTGGTTCAGATCGGTGATCCTGAAAATCTGGGACGTTTATACAAAGAGCTTTGCAATAAAGACTGGTTCATGACACTTCTGGATGTTAAAGATTATATTGCAAAGAAAGAGCAGATGCTTGCAGATTATGAAGACCGCATGGCATGGGCAAAGAAGATGCTCATCAATACGGCAAAAGCAGGTTTCTTCTCATCTGACAGAACAATTGCTGAATATAACCGCGATATCTGGAAACTGTAGAAGCCTGTGCGTATTGCCGGCGATGATCAGTGGTGCCCGCGATGCATGGCAGAATGAAACGATACCTTTAGGGGTATCGTTTCTTTTTCTTTCAGGGGAATTGCCACGAACAAGCTAAAAAGCGGGGAAAAATCCTGAAAAGAGGGAAAATATTTCAAAATATTTCGCCCGAAAGAGAAATAATAGTGGAAAAGTATGAATGCAATCAAGTACCAAGGAAATTACTTCGTCCAAAGAAAGAAAAAAGAAGATAAAAGTATGAATCTATGCGTAAAGCTGTGGAAGGTATTCGACCGAAAAAGCAAATAGCAGCAAAAAAGTATGAAACGACCGAAATAAGTGCTGAGGACAAGCTGATTTGTAAATTATGAATGGAAAAACGCATACCGGGGACGAGGTGCACAAAAAAAGTATGAAATTTTCATAAAAAAGTACGAAAGAAGTTTCATCTCATTAGTAGAAATCTCTAAAATCTTATGCTATACTGTATTTTGAATAGTGTAAAACTTCCACAGGCAGATTTCTTTGTGAGACAGTTAGTACAAATACTGGAAATAGGGGCGAATGACATGCAGGAAAATGTAGGAATGGAAGCTGCAAGAAAAGCAGCAGAAGAAGCCGCAAGAAAGGCGGCAGCAGCAGCAATTAAAAATACACCGGAGAAGGCTGAACCGAAAAAAGAGCAGGCTGCAGCAGGTGATGGCAGCAGCATCAAATCCGCAGAGGATGCGATCAGACAGACTGCCGGATTGAACGCAAAGAAAGCAGCGATCGAATCAGCTTTCAGGATTGCGGACGAAGCCGCAAGAAAGGCAGCACATGAAGTAACAGAAAGTACTTCTTCCGAGAAAGATCCGGCAAGAAGAGCGCTGGAGGAGGAGACGATCCGTAAAGCAGCCAGTGAGCATACAAGAAAGATTGCAGAAGAAACAGCCAGAAAACTTTCAGAAGAAAATATCAAGAAAGCGCAGGAGTTTGCAAAGCAGTCTGACGAACGTGTAAAGAAGCTGAAAGAAGAAGCAGCCAAAAAGACAGAGGTAGAAGGTAAGCAGGCTGTGGAAGCAACAGTCAAAGCTGCTGATCTGAAGGCAAAGCAGACAGTAACAGAGAAGATACAGCAGGCAGAAGCTGAAGCTAAGAAGATGGTAGATGAGGCGCTTCGTAAAGCACAGGAAGAAGCCAAAAAGATGGTAGAAACCGCAAAAGCCAAGGCTGAGGAAGAAGCGCAGAAGCAGGTTGCTGAGACGCGTAAGAAGGCAGAAGAACAGGCTGCAGCCGCAGTGGAGGCAGCAGTGACAAAGGTTGGTACGGATGCAAGAGCAAAAGAAGTGGAAGCAGCCAAGGCTGAGGATGCCAAGAATGTACGTGCGGTAGAAGAGTATGTACAGAAAGAAGCTACAGCTGCAGCCATGAAGTTTGCCAAGGATGCCATCGTGAAGATGGAAGAAGAGAAGATCCGTCGTGCGGAGGAAGAAAAGGCAAGACTGGCAGCAGAGGAAAAAGCTCGTAAAGAAGCGGAAGAACGTGCAAAGAGAGAAGCGGAAGAAGCTGAAAAGCGCAGAATAGAAGAAGAAAAACGCCGTAAGGAACAGGAAGCAAGAGAAAAGGCAGAAGCTGCTGAGAAGGCAAGAAAAGCAGCAGAAGCTCTTCAGTTCCGCAAATATGAAGAAGAAGCAAAGAGACAGCAGGCTGCAGCTGCAAAGGCAGCAGTACAGGGGCAGTCTCAGGAACCGGTTAAGACAGTTGATGAGGCCGCAGCCGCAGCTGTAGCCGCTATGAAGCAGCAGAGCCAGCCACAGGGACAGCCAAAACCGGCTCCTGCCGAGAAACCACAGCAGACCGTATCTGCAGCCGCAGCCGCAGCTGCTGCAGCAGCATCACAGGCCGCAGCCAAGAGTGCACCTGCTGCATCTGGTGGCGCAGGAAAGACAATGTCACTGGATGAATTCCAGAAGGCAGCCATGAAGCTGAAGATCTTACTGGACAACGGTATTATTTCTCAGGCAGAGTTCGATGAGGAGAAGAAGCGTCTTGTAGATTCCATGCAGCTTTAAAATGTAAAACAAAAAATATAAAGAAAGAAGTGTTTGGGAGCACCTGTCGATAGACAGGTGCTCCTTATTTATTTTTGGAAAATATATAATGAAGCCAGAGTCAAAAGGTCTAACCCCATGTGAGCTTTCTCATAGGTGGGTGAAAGACCTTGGGACCCGCCCCGATAGGAGCATCAAATTCTGGCTTTTGATCCTTACATCATATAATATAGTATTGACAAATAATATTATATGACATATAGTATTACAAAAGATATAATACTACACGGAAAGGAGTAATGTATATGGTATTCAATACAGGAGCAGCGCTTTTAGATGCAATCGTGCTTGCTGTTGTAGATAAAGAAGAGATCGGTACTTATGGTTACCGGATCACACAGGATGTCCGGCAGGTGCTCGAGATTTCGGAATCCACGCTGTATCCGGTTCTGAGGCGGCTGCAGAAAAGTGGCTTTCTGGAAGTCTATGACAGAGAATGTGCGGGCAGGAACAGGCGTTATTATAAGACGACAGCGCTTGGTAAGGCGCAGCTTTCCGAGTACAGGAAAGAATGGCTGGGATATGCCGAAAAAATAACTTCGATTTTTGAGGGAGGCAAGAAGGATGAATAAAGACCAATATTTACGAAAATTAGAATACTTGCTATCGGATCTGCCGGAAGAGGAACGCCGGGAAGCAATGGAGTATTATGTGGAATATTTTGAAGAGGCAGGACCGGAGCGGGAAGCAGAAGTGATGCGCGAACTGGGAACGCCTGAGATGGTAGCAGAGACGATCCATAAGGAACTGGCTGACAAAGGCATTGTGCCTTATCGGGCAGAGAAGAAGCAGAAAAAGGAAAGAAACGGCTGGCAGATCGCATTTATCGTGCTCGTATGTGTGCTTGTGTCACCGGTGGTGATCCCGCTCGCTATTGCACTGTTTGGAGTTGTGATCGCGGTTCTGGCATGCGTGGTTGCACTGATCATAAGCGCTGTCGTACTGGTTGTCAGTATTGTAGCAGCCTTCCTTGTAGCAGCAATCCTTTTGTTTATAGTTGGAATATCCAATATGGGACTTCCGCTTGTCGGACTGATGATGATCGGCAGCTCCTTCCTATGCGCGGGACTGTTCCTGCTCTGTGGCTGGGGACTCATCAAGCTCTGTGCAGTTGTTGTACCGGAAGTGATCAAAGGCTGTATTCATTTGATCGGTATGCCATTTCGCGGAAAGGAGGCACATAAAGCATGAAAAAATCAACGAAAATTGTTTTGATCACCGCAGCGGTTTTAGCCGCTGTAGGAATGATCCTGATCCTGATCGGTGTCGCACTTGGCGGCAATAAGCAGTACAGGGAATATGTCAGGGAAAACGGAGAGGTATCGGTCGTACTGTTTCCGCACAGCTTAAAGCTTCGCCTGAGTGCAGGAACAGACGGGCTCAATATGAACGTGGTAAGTGATGACGCAGATTGGGAAGATACGGATGAAGAGGATGACTGGAGTGATGTCGATACAGATCCGGATTTAGGTGTTTCTGAAAATGCTGCGGCTATTACGGATGACCGGTATGAAGAAGAGATGGACGATGACTCAGATGACGATGACTCGGATGATGATTCGGACGAAGCCACTGATGATGCATGGGATGATGCAGAAGAATCGGGAAAAACAATGATAGCATCCGAAAGCGATCAGATCCAAAAGATCGATCTGGCACTTGGTGCAGGAGAGTTTACGATTAAGCCAAGCGGGGACGATTCCTTTTATGCAAGCTATGACGGCAAAAGCAGACTACAGTTCCAAAAACAGAACGGAACGCTCAGTATCCGTACAAAGACACAGATGATAACGTTGTTTGGCGTACATGACACAAATGCAGGCACTGCAACGGTCTATCTGCCGGAAAAGGCGTACAAAAAGATCTCACTTTCCATCGGAGCCGGAACTGCCGTATCGGAAATGACGCTGCAGGCTGAAAAGGTGGAGCTGGAAGTTGGTATGGGAACGCTTGAAACAGCAGTGGATGCTTCCAAAAAGCTGACAGTGGATGTCGGTATGGGAGAAGCAGACCTGATCGTGGCAGGCAGCGAGACAGACTTTGATACAGATATATCTGTCGGAGCCGGATCTGTAGAGTGCGGATCCCATGATTTCAGCGGTCTGTCACAGGAATATACGACGGACAAGGGAGCAGGAAAGAAGCTGGAAATCGATTGTGGCATGGGAAGTGTCAATGTGGATTTCCTCAGATAGCAGCAGGTAACCAATTCGGGGCTTATGCCCCTGACATCATAATATGTATCATGAATGAATAGGCGGAAGAAAAGGAGTGTATCAATATGAACGATAATAATATGAAGAAACTGACAAGATCAAGAGAACACAGAATGATCTGTGGAGTATGCGGCGGACTTGGCGAGTATTTCGGCGTGGATCCGACGATCATCCGTCTGCTGTTTGCCATATTCGGCTGCACAGGAACCGGGCTGCTTGTTTACTTTATTGCAGCGGCGATCATTCCAAATGCAGATGAAATTTAAGTGCTGTGGTTTACTGTCCGCAATTATTTGTCCGGAACAAGGATAGCGGTGTCGGAGTGGATTCGCCGGAAGCACCAAAAACAGATAAGAACGGATTACTTTTCCGGATGGGAAAAAACCAGTATGTATCAATGGAGACGATTGAGAAGATTTGCAAGAAACTGGACTGCACCGTTGATGAGATGATGGAATTTACAGAGGATGAATAATATGAGCAGACATGTTAAATTATCAGAACTGACAGAATGCTTCAGAAATTGAAAAAGATAACACGCAGGATATGGCATAAATCTCTTAGCGGTGTTAATCCCGGTTTTGAAAAATCTCAATCCGGGAAATATAACGAAATCAGATAATTCGTACAAGGGGAGTTTCCCCTTGCGGCATAGGTGCCTATCCCCGAAGTTTGTGACTGAATACCTCGGATACAAACATATAGGGTGAAAGAAAGCGTGAAATATAAATTTGAAGGGTAACAATATATGAAGTATTTATATTTGCATGGACTAGGGCAAAAACCAGACAGTTGGAATAGAGTAATAAAAGAAACGAAAGTATCGAAAAGCAGTGTCAGTTTGAGTTTATCAGATATGTTAGAAGGTAAATCTGCTACATATAAGGAATTATATTTAGCATTCTCATCAGAATGCGACAAGGAGAACGATGGAATTGCCTTATGTGGGCTTTCTCTAGGAGCTGTTTTGGCACTTAATTATGCGATAGACCACCCAGATAAAGTAAAGGCACTCGTATTAATTGCAGCACAATATAAAATGCCAAAAAAATTATTGAAGATTCAGAATATGTTGTTTCACCTTATGCTGAATTCGGCATTCACTAAAATGGGCTTCAAAAAAGCAGATGTTATCAGCCTATGCGGTACGATGGCTGAATTGGATTTCAGTGACTCACTACATAAGGTGTCTTGTCCGGTATTGATTGTTTGTGGAGAGAAGGACAAAGCAAACATAAAAACTTCAAAAGAGCTTTGCCATTATTTGAATAATTCCTGCTTCCATGAACTTATGAAAACAGGTCATGAAGCAAACATAGAATCGCCAGAAGATTTGGCGATCGTGTTGCAAAGATTTTATGATAGTATCAGTTAAATTCAAGTTTGGAGGTATAAGATGAAAATGCACGAAATGGATTTGATGGAATTCCTTATTAAAGAAGGACACACTGATATTGCAGAAAGTATTAAAGATTACCGAAAAAATACTATTAAAATATGTGTGAAAAATGTAGGAAATATAATTGCAAAAGGCACAAGTAAAATCGGTGGCTTTCCTGACCTTCCACCCGAAATTCCATATCCAACAATGTCGGGCTATTCCTGCAAGCGTGGAGATGACAATGAGCGGTACGAAAAATCAGCAATGCAGCTTGTTGCTCAAATCAATCTTGCGGACATTGCAGACTTAGATATTGAAAACAGGCTTCCGCACACGGGTATTTTATATTTTTTCTGGAGTGGAGAAATAGACTCAATTCATCAAACTAACAAATGGTTTGAAAGCGTTGCTGATGACCTCGAAAATTTGGCTTATCACAAGGTAATCTGGTACAACGGTGACCTGTCGAATCTAAAGAGAACTGTGCCACCCGTTCCATATTATTCAAAGTATTTTACAGAAGTTTTTGAGGAAAAGGCTGTCGAGTTTGAACCCACCACAGATTATCAGTCCATGGGATATGTGCTTGACAGTAACCAATTTGATCGTCTTGCAGAAGTTGCTCCAGATTATGATATCGAATACCTTTCATATAACGGAAATAAATTATTCGGCTATCCTACGGGTGGTAATATTCCGAATGTAGACGAAAAAACACAGCTGCTGTTTCAATACGATTACAATGTAGGTTGTCTATGGAATATATTTTGGCTCATTTCAGATGAAGATTTAAAGAACCGCAATTTTGACAAGACGGTCTTGGGTTACGATATGGACTAATAACTATTCATAGGTCAAATTCCAGTTTTATTGACCAAGAAATTACTGAATTTTTGCAAAGAAAGCGGATAGAGATTAGTGATTGAGTTAAAAGATAGATTTGTTCTCTATCATGGAAGTTATTGTGAAGTAAAAAAGCCAGATCTTGCCAAATGCGCAAAGAGAAAAGATTTTGAGCAGGAATTTTATTTAACCACATCAAAGGAGCAGGCAGAAAGTTTGCTGAGAACCTCAATAGCCAAAGCTATCGCAACTGGAACAATTGAAATAAGGCTACCGCAATCCCATTGGCTTTAGAGCCCCGCCTGACCAAGCGGCAATCTTGACAAATAAAAGCTGCAATACTATTATATAAATACGTATGCAGTAGCATAAAATGCCCTTTACTGACAGACGCAGTAGAGGGCTTTTTATATGACAGGAAATTTGTACAGCAAAAGGAGACAGATCATGAGTAAAGAGTTAGCGAAAACCTATGATCCCCACGGAATGGAAGACCGGATCTACCAGAAGTGGCTGGATAAAAAATATTTTCATGCGGAGGTAGACCACAGTAAAACACCTTTTACCATTGTCATTCCGCCGCCAAATATCACAGGACAGCTCCACATGGGACATGCGCTCGACAATACCATGCAGGATATTCTGATCCGTTTTAAGAGAATGCAGGGATATAATGCATTATGGCAGCCCGGTACAGATCATGCCTCCATTGCAACAGAGGTTAAGATCATTGAAAAGCTGAAAGAAGAAGGCATTGATAAAGAAGACCTCGGACGTGAAGGCTTTCTGGCACGTGCCTGGGACTGGAAAAAGGAATATGGCGGACGTATCATTGAACAGCTGAAGAAGATGGGTTCTTCCTGTGACTGGGACAGAGAAAGATTTACCATGGATGAAGGCTGTAATAAAGCAGTTACGGAAGTATTCTGTAAGATGCATGAAAAAGGCTGGATCTACAAGGGTTCCCGTATCGTAAACTGGTGTCCGGTCTGCAATACTTCCATTTCCGATGCGGAAGTACAGTATGAAGAGCAGCAGGGACATTTTTGGCATATTAAATATCCGCTCGTAGATGAAAACGGACAGCCGAGTAAGACAGAATTCCTTGAGTTCGCAACGACAAGACCGGAGACAATGCTGGGCGATACAGCAGTTGCTGTCAATCCGGCTGATGAAAGATATACGTATCTGCATGGCAGACAGGTCTGGCTTCCGATCGTGAATAAGCCGATCCCGGTTGTAGAAGACAGCTATGTTGATATGGAATTCGGAACAGGTGTTGTAAAGATCACACCTGCACATGACCCGAATGACTTTGAAGTAGGAAAGCGTCATAACCTGCCTGAGATCAATATCTTAAACGATGATGCCACGATCAACAAAAACGGTGGTATTTACGAAGGTATGGATCGCTATGAAGCAAGAGAAGCGATCGTGAAAGAACTGGATAAAGAAGGCTTACTTGTCCGTATTGAAGATTATAGCCACAATGTTGGTACACACGACCGTTGTAAGACAACGGTAGAGCCAATGATCAAAAAGCAGTGGTTCGTTAAGATGGACGAGCTGATCAAACCGGCAGTAAAAGCTGTCAAAGAGGGCGAGATCAAGCTGGTTCCGGAGCGTATGGAAAAGACATACTTTAACTGGACAGACAATATCAGAGACTGGTGTATTTCCAGACAGCTCTGGTGGGGACACAGAATTCCGGCTTATTATTGTGATGACTGCGGTGAAACAGTTGTTGCAAAAGAAATGCCGAAGATCTGCCCGAAATGCGGTGGCAGTCATTTCACACAGGATCCGGACACACTCGATACATGGTTCTCATCCGCACTCTGGCCGTTCTCTACACTGGGCTGGCCACAGCAGACAGAAGATCTGAAATATTTCTATCCGACAGATGTACTTGTAACCGGATATGATATCATTTTCTTCTGGGTTATCCGTATGATATTCTCAGGTTATGAGCAGATGGGCGAGAAACCGTTCAAGACAGTATTGTTCCATGGTCTGGTACGTGATTCACAGGGCAGAAAGATGAGTAAATCTCTGGGTAACGGTATCGATCCGCTGGAGATCATCGATAAATACGGTGCAGATGCACTTCGTCTGACACTCATCACCGGTAATGCGCCGGGTAATGATATGCGTTTCTACATTGAACGTGTAGAGGCAAGCAGAAACTTTGCCAATAAGGTATGGAATGCTTCCCGTTTCATTATGATGAATATGGAAGGCAAGGAGATCACAGAGCAGCCAGCCCTTGAGCCGGTTGATAAATGGATCTTATCAAAGCTCAACAGCCTGATCAAAGAAGTGACAGACAATATGGAAAACTTCGAGCTTGGTATCGCTGTTCAGAAGGTATATGACTTCATCTGGGATGAATTCTGTGACTGGTATATTGAAATGGTAAAACCGCGTCTGTACAATTCAGACAATGCAGATAGTCAGAATGCAGCACTCTGGACGCTCAAGCATGTCCTGATCGATGCATTGAAGCTGCTGCATCCATACATGCCATTTATCACAGAAGAGATCTTCTGTACGCTGCAGAGCGAGGAAGAATCCATTATGATCTCTGCATGGCCTGTATATAAAGAAGAATATGCATTTGCAAAGGAAGAAAAAGAGATCGAGACAATGAAGGAAGCCATCCGTGGCATCCGTAATGTCAGAACATCCATGAATGTAGCACCTTCCCGCAAGGCATCCGTATATGTTGTATCAGAAAATGCAGATATCAGAGCAATCTTCGAGAACGGTAAGCTGTTCTTTGCACCGCTTGCTTATGCATCAGAGGTTCTGATTCAGGCAGATAAGACAGGCATCGCGGATGATGCAGTCAGCGTTGTGATCGATGGAGCAACACTGTATATTCCTTTTGCAGAGCTTGTTGATATCAAGCAGGAGATCGAGCGACTGGAAAAGGAAGAAAAGAGACTCGGCGGCGAGATCGCCAGAGCAAACGGTATGCTGAACAATGAGAAGTTCACGAGCAAAGCACCTGCACAGAAGGTAGCGGAAGAACGTGAAAAACTGACGAAATATACACAGATGCTGGAAAAGGTACAGGAGCGTCTGGCACAGTTAAAATAACAGAACACAGCAATAAATCACACAGCCATCAGTTGTACTAAAGTATGACTGATGGCTATTGTCGTGCATCGAAGGAAATACAAAATGACCCCATCATACACCGAAGCAGAACAATATATCAATCATATCCAGAAATTTGCAAAAAAGAATACTTTATCCCATACCCGCATGTATCTGCAGGCACTGGGCATAGAAGAAGAAACCTTCGCCGGACGCATCATTCATGTGGCAGGAACGAACGGAAAGGGTTCTGTCTGCAATTATCTGACAAACCTCCTTCTGGCAGAAGGGTTTCATGTGGGTACCTTTATCTCACCACACCTTGTCCATATGCGGGAGCGGATCCGTCTGGATAACCGGATGATCCCGGAAGCAGAGTTTGTCACAGCTTACGAAGCTGTCAGACAGGTGATCGATGTACATGCCGGGCAGGAGGCGTGGTATCATCCGACCTTCTTTGAATTTCTGTTTCTGATGGCAATGTATGTTTATAAAGAAAAAATGCCGGACTATCTGGTGCTGGAAACGGGACTGGGCGGCAGACTGGATGCGACCAATGTTTTTAGTAAGCCAGTGCTAACTATAATTACGGAAATAGGTCTCGATCATTGCCAGTATCTGGGCGATACGAAAGAAAAAATCGCGGCAGAAAAAGCAGGTATTATACAAGAAGGCGTTCCGCTGATCTATGTCAGACGGGATCCGGAGACTGAAAATGTACTGCTGGATACGGCAAAAGAGAAAAAAGCAGAGGCATTTGCGGTCGATAAAAGTCTTTTTATGGAAACAAATATAACCGATAAAGGCATTGATTTTTCGTATAAATCTAGGTATTATAATACTATTAGTTTCCATTTATCCACATATGCCACTTATCAGATGGAAAATGTATCAGCTTCGCTTCTGGCACTGGAGCATTTATTACCGAAAGAAAAGGTGCAGCCTTCTGTCATGCAGCAGGCAGTCGAAGAGAGCATCTGGGAAGGACGAATGGAAGAGATCGCTGACCGGGTGTATTTGGACGGTGCACATAATGCAGACGGCATAGAGGCGTTTCTTGACAGTGTGCGGCATCTGCCGGTAAAGGGAGAGAGGATCCTTGTTTTTTCCGTTGTCAACGATAAGGCTTATACGGAGATGATCCATGAGCTGGTCAGTGCACGATTATTTACGACATATATGATCGCCGGTATCCACGATGCAAGAGGTGTGGACGATCGGCAGCTTCGGGATATATTTACAAAGTACAGCGCAGAGCAGGTATATGACTTTGCGGATGCATCGGCGGCTTTTTCGGCGGCACTTTTACGCAGAAAGCCGGAGGATGCGGTGTTTATTGTAGGCTCCTTGTATCTGGCAGGGGAGATCAAAACCTGTCTGGAGGAAGCCGAAGGAGGAAAAAATGATCAACTTTGAAGAAGAATTAAAGAAGTTTCATCCGAGTCTGGAAATTGAGGATGCAGCAGATGCGATATATAATCAGGATCTGACAGACATGGCAGACGTTCTCGTAGGGATGCTGAAGGAAGCAAAGGAAGAAGAATAGGATAAGGGTGAAACCATGAAATGTTTTAATTGTGGCTGTGAATTGTCTGAGAAAGATTTTTGCACGGGCTGTGGTGCTGATGTCGGACTGTATAAAAAGATCATGCACATTTCCAACCGGTATTATAATGACGGACTGGAAAAGGCAAATGTCAGAGATCTTTCCGGTGCGATCGTCAGTCTGAGACAGAGTTTGAAATTTAACAAAAATCATATAGAAGCCAGAAACCTGCTGGGACTTGTTTATTTTGAGATGGGTGAGGTAGTTGCCGCACTCAGTGAGTGGGTCATCAGTAAAAATCTGCGTGCCAAGAAAAATCTGGCGGATGATTACATCGATGCGATCCAGAGCAATCCGACGCGTCTTGATACGATCAACCAGACCGTCAAGAAATACAATCTGGCACTCCGCTACTGTCAGCAGGACAGTAAGGATCTGGCGATCATCCAGCTAAAGAAGGTGCTTTCCTTAAATCCGCGTCTGGTGCAGGGACATCAGCTTCTGGCACTCCTTTATATGGATGCGGAGGAATGGGAAAAGGCAAGAAAAGAGCTTGTAAAATGCAGTAAGATCGATGCCAATAACACAACGACGCTGACCTATTTAAAAGAAGTCAACAGAATGCTTGGTATCGGAGAAGAAGCCGCAGGAAGTTCTGCAAAAAAGAAAAAGGCAGTGGCGGAAGAGACAATTACCTACCAGAGTGGCAATGAGACGATCATCCAGCCGTTAAATGTCAAAGAACCGAGAGGAACAGCCTCTATTTTAAATATCGTGATCGGTGTACTGATCGGTGTTGCAGCATCTTATTTCCTGATTCTGCCTGCGCGCATGCAGGTTGTGCGAAATCAGATGAAGGATGAACTGAAGGTAGTCAGTGAAAATGCGGATGTCAAATCCGCGCGGATCTCAGAGCTGGAGCAGACAGTATCTGATCTGCAGCAGGAGAAAAAGGAACTGCAGGACGCAGTGGATGGATATACCGGTGTCAACGGAGAAAGCCATAAGGTGGAAAGCCTTCTGCAGACTGCGACTGATTATCTGAGTGATCCGCAGGATTACGAGGCGATAGCAGATACCCTATATAATGTAGATACAGATTATGTGCAGAATTCAGCAACGGATGCTTATAAGCAGCTCTATAATAAGCTGATGGAGCTTGTGGGCAGTCAGGTTGCGGAACAGATGTACAGGGATGGCAGTGCGGCGATCAACCAGAGCGATTATACGACGGCAATCTCTACATTGCAGAAGGCGTGGTACTTTACCCGGAATATGGAAACGCCGGATCCGGAAGTGCTGTATGAGCTGGCGCAGGCATATCAGATGGCGGGCGAGACCGATAAGGCGAAGGAAGCATACAATCAGATCATGCAGGAATATGCCCAGTCCCAGACAGCGGGAAAAGCGTCAGAGCGTCTGACAGAGCTTGGAGACAGCGGCGATAGTCAGAATGTGGCGGATACAAATACAACAACCGATCAGCAGGCAGCAGATACACAGACCGCAGATACACAGACCGCAGAGCAGCAGCCGGCTGATGGACAGGCAGAGCAGCAGACACAGTAGCGGCAGCGAAAACTGAATCAGATATTTTACGAAAGAGAACTTGGAAAATCCCATGTTCTCTTTTTTGTTATGGCGACGAGGAAAATGCACGCATTTATGCGGTGCATTTGACGACCGCTAATCAGAGCGAGATTCGCAGAGCGTATCTCGTCTCTGTTGCATAAAAAGTAGAAAGGATGGGAAAAATGGAAGAAACGGGAATTTTTGAGATCAGGGAGGATTGTCTTCTGGTGCATATGCCTGAGGAGGTGGATCATCATACGACAAAGTCGATCCGACGGCTGGCGGATCATTATCTGCTTGATAACAGAGTGCAGCAGATCGTATTTGATTTTGCGGATACGATGTTCATGGACAGCTCCGGAATTGGGCTGTTATCGGGCAGAAACGCCAGAATTGCCTGCTTTGGCGGAAGGACGATCGTGATCAACGCGAACCCAAGGATCCGGAAACTGTTGCAGATCGCCGGTCTGCAGGATCAGGTCTGTATTATGGATGAAATATAAAGAGGAGTGAAAATGATGAAAAATGAAATGAAGCTGAGTATGGATGCCATATCGGAAAATGAAGCACTGGGCAGGATCTGTATTGCCACGTTCCTGACAAGACTGCATCCGACACTGGAAGAGCTGGAGGATGTAAAAACCGCCGTATCGGAAGCGATTACAAATGCAATCATACATGGAGTGCCTGCAGACGGAAAAGTATACATAACATGCAGGTGCGAGAAAGATATCTTCCATGTGGAGATCGAAGATCACGGTGTCGGTATCGCTGATATTCCAAAGGCGATGGAACCATTATATACAACAAAGCCGGAGCAGGAGCGATCCGGTATGGGATTTGCTTTTATGGAAGCGTTTATGGATGAACTGAAGGTCTGGTCGCAGCCCGGGAAGGGGACGACGGTTATTATGGAAAAGGCGATCGGCTTTTCCTGCCTGGAGGATTAGCATATGGACTGGCTGACGCTCATACAGCAGGCAAGGCAGGGAGACAAGCAGAGCAGAGACACGATCATAGAGGAAAATATGGGACTTGTGCACCATATCGTAAAAAGATTTTTAAACAGAGGGTATGACGCGGAAGAATTATTTCAGATCGGCTGCATCGGTCTGATGAAGGCGGTTGACCATTTTGATACCGGTTATGATGTGAAATTTTCCACATATGCGGTGCCCATGATCATGGGTGAGATCAAACGTTTCCTGCGGGATAACGGTATGATCAAGGTTTCCAGAAGCCTAAAAGAAAACGCCTGGCGGATCAGGCAGACAAGGACGATGTTAGAGGCAAAGCTCGGTAGAGAGCCGGCGGTGGATGAGATCGCCGCGCAGATGGAATTGTCGGTGGAAGAGATCATACAGGCAATGGAGGCAGATGTCGAGGTGGAATCGTTGTCGAGAGCCGTTTACCAGGGAGATGGCAATGAAATCTGCCTGTATGAAAAGCTGGCGGATGAGAGAGATGATATGCAGCAGCTTGTCAATCATGTTTTTTTGCAGGATTTGTTGCAAAAACTGCCCGGGGAGGAGCAGGAACTGATCCGGTACCGATATTATGATAATCTGACGCAGGTAGAAACTGCCAAAAGAATGGGGATCAGTCAGGTGCAGGTAAGCAGGTTGGAGAAAAAAACACTGGGAAAGCTGCGGAGCAGGGCAGGTGTGTAGATTCCATGATGGAAATAAGATAGTGCTGTAAAAAGCTAAAGTCGATCACAATTAAGACGAAGAAGCTGACAACAAAAACCGTTAAAAAGGGAGCGTTTAACGGCATCAGCAAAAAGATTTTCGTGCTTTTTTTGATAGAAATGATATAATTTCTATAAATATATACTTGAAAAATGATAAAAGATACATTTAATGGAGGGATTGTGTGACAAATCCAAATAGAGTCTCTGCGAGGACCGCTGTTCTTGTTGCTGCGGTAATACTTGGTGCGGTGCTTGCACGTATTCTGGGCGTCTATAACATATATCCGAAAACAATGGGTATTTTTCGCAGCCTTTTATATATGGGGCTGTTTATTGTGTGGGGATTTTCCGCCCGGCAGCGGATTATCGGAGCGCGTGCGCGCAGATATCTGACTACTATCGCTATATTGATGATTCTTTGGTTTATTGTGCGCTCATTAAAGTACTATTTTGTAACGACCCCTGTGATTGTACGGTATTTGTGGTATTTTTATTACCCTGCATTGTTGATGATTCCGATGCTGGCAGCACTTACAGCAATTTCTATTGGAAAAAGGGAGGAGGATCCCCTGCCGAAAAGTGTAGCATTTTTATATGTACCGGCAGTGCTGCTGGTCTTACTGGTGCTTACGAATGACCTGCACCAGCTTGTTTTTCGTTTCCCGACTTATGATACAGTGTGGTCGGATAAGGATTACAGCTACGGATATGGATATTATGTTATTGTAGGCTGGCTGATAATCTGCGCGCTGGTGCTTCTCATAATTCTGTACAAAAAACGCCGGGTGGCAGATAAGCGAAAACTAATCCTGTTTCCCTGTATTCCAATTTCCGCATTACTCTTTTATCTGGCTTTTTATGCGCTTGAAGCACCCTGGCTTCGTCGGGCTTTGGGGGATATGACGGCATTTTTTTGCCTGATGTATACTGCTTCTCTTGAAATGTTTATAAAATGTGGCTTCCTTCAGGCGAACACGCACTACGTCGAGCTGTTTCATGCCTCCAGCGTTGCAGCACAGATTACTGATGAGCAATACCATGTTCTGATTTCTTCCGATGCAGCGCAGACTATAGATACGAGTATTTTAAAGCAGACCGAAAAGGCACCGGTTTTGCTGGAAAACGGTATCCGTCTTTCCTGTGCACCAATAAAAGCCGGTCATGTGGTATGGATGGAGGATGTATCCGAATTACTCCGTATTGTAGCCGAGTTGGAGGATGTGAAGGAAGAACTGGAGGAAACCAATCAGATCGAAAAGGAAGAGCAGCTGCTGAAACAGCATGAGGCGCATATTCTGGAACAGGACAGGCTATACAATATTTTGCAACGGGATACGGCACACCAGCTTTGCATGATGGATAACATGATCTGTTGTGTAGAGCAGGCAGATAACGAAGTAGAAAAAAAACGTCTGTTGTATCAGATGCTTGTTATCGGCACTTATCTGAAACGGCGCAGCAATCTCGCATTTTTAGCAGAAAAGGCTTCATTTCTGGATGTACATGAACTGGATCTTTGTATTGAAGAGTCCCGGAGATCTCTGGAAGATTGTGGAATCAGCTGTGGATATCGTTCTGCACTGACAGGAAAGCTTTTGGCGGTATATATCATTTCACTGTACGAATTTTTTGAAGAAGTGGTTGAAAGTCTGTTAGATTGTAAATGTAGTATGAACGTGTATGCGGGAAAGGAGAATGGTACATTGTATCTGAAAATAAATACGGATGCCACCGTTGATTTTTCTGTATCTGCCCCGGATATGCTTATAGTGTATAAGGATGAGGATGGTGAGCAGCAGCTTATGCTGCGGCTTGAAACGGGAGGTGATACAGTATGAAACGGACTCTCCATAATTCCGTTAAAGAAGCCTTTGATAATCTGCCGAGTGGAATCTGCTTTTTTGATAAAAATGGTGTTCTTGTTTTATGTAACCGCAAAATGTATAACCTGATCCTTGAATTTACCGGAAAAGATCCCCAAAGCCTCAAAGAGCTATGGGAGCTGCTGGAGACTTCTGCTGCTGCCATCCAGAAAGAACCTTCCGTTTATCTTGCTGAAGATGGTACAGTGTGGAGCTTTGTCCGGGAACAGATTGCAATGCGTGGCGGTGAGATTTATACACAGATCACTGCATCTGATGTGACCGGGCTATATCAGAAAACAAAGGCACTGGAACAAAAAAACATTGCACTTGCGGAGTATGGACAACGATTGCGTTGCTTGTCAGCAGATATTCTTTCGGTAACTCGTGAGGAAGAAATACTGAAGATGAAGATGCGCATCCATGACGATATTGGACGCAGCGTGATAGCTACGCGGCTTTTTTTGCAGGAAAACCGTCCGGTTGAAGAACTGGATCTGACTGTATGGAAGAACGCAGTGCAGCTGCTAAAGCATGAGACAAAGGAGACTGATGAAACAAACGCGCGCAGAAATCTGGAAAGTGCGGGTCATGGAATCGGAATCCGGCTGTATATGAATGGTGTATTGCCTGAGAACAGAGTAACGGATATTCTTACTTCTGCTATACGGGAGTGCATGACCAATGCTGTTCGACATGCGGATGCAAAGGAATTATATGTCCGGCTTGAAAATGATGGCGAAAGGATAACAGCAGTAATTACGAATGATGGCAAAGTGCCGGTGGGGGAAATTGTTCCCGGAGGTGGACTGACATCACTTCGTTTCCGCGTGGAAAGCCGTGGCGGAACTATGCAGATCAACTCTTTGCCGCAATTCAAACTGGTGGTATCTGTACCGCTGGATCAGGAGGAAATAACATGATTCATACTTTGGTCGTTGAAGATCAGCGCCTGATGCGCGAAACAATGGAAAACTATATACGGCGTGCGGAGGGATATGCGTTGTCCGGCTCTCTGGAAAGTGCAGGACAGGCGGTGGATTTCTGCCTGATGCATCAGGTGGATCTTGTGCTGATGGATGTCTGCACCGGAAATGATGAGAGCGGATTTGGGGCGGCAAAGGAAATAAAGAAGGTATGTCCGGGCATCAAGGTTATAATCGTGACTTCTATGCTGGATTTTGCATATTTGAAAAGGGCAGAGGAAGTCGGAGCAGAGGGATTCTGGTATAAGGATGCACCGGAAACCGAACTGATGAAAGTGACAGATGCTGTAGTGAATGGTAAAACGATCTATCCTGACAGACCGCCAAAGGTAGTTGTGGGAGCTGTTACCAACTATGATTTCAGCGAGGCGGAGCTGCGTGTTCTCCGGCTGCTGGTCGAGGGAGATTCCTATAAGGAGATTGCAAGGCAGCTACGTCTTTCTCCGGAAACCATAAAGACGCATATAAGTCATATGCTTCAAAAAACCGGATTCAAATCAAAAACACAGCTGGTAGCACAAATAATTAAAAAAAGCATTATTGTGAATGGCTATTAAAAAAGAAAAAGACAGATATACTATTCGGGTTCAAAAGAGTCGCTTGCGACTCTTTTTTTGACTGTAAACAACTATGGATAATCCCCCGGATGGGGGATGTGTAATTTCAATAAAAATTTTATGATATAAATGGAACCAGTATGGTAAAAGGGACAGGTAAAAATGATTCAGGAGCAATCCTATTTCTTAGAAGGGAGGAACATTTTATGACTACATGGAAAAGAACAAAACCAAAGTGGCCGGCAAGCCTGGGGCTGTTGTTTGTCATGGCACTTGGTATGCTGCTGTTGTCAGAAGTGCAGGTGAAAGCAGCCGCGGCCACGATACTGTATATTGTGGACAGCAGTGGTACGAACAAAACAGTGACTGCTGATGACAGCGGAACCGGTTGGAGCTATGCGGCGGACACTGCCACACTGACACTCGATGGCTTTGACGGCAGCTACATCGAGTCGGACGGTGACCTGAAGGTGGTGCTGAAGGGTACAAACCGTCTGACACCGGATAATGACAAGGATGGCGTGATCATAGCTGGCAGCGGCAAAATCACCATCGATAAGTCGGACAATGATGAAACGGATCAGCTGGTGATTGAGAATGCGGCAATAACGCATAGCTCCTATACAGCATTCCTGCCGGGAAGCAGAGATGCTGATGCTCTGCTGATCCAGGGTGGTACTGTTAAGGTCAATCTGACGGATACCAATACCTACTGCAGCGCCTTATCCGTGGCAGACTATGTTACGGTCAAAGGCAATGCCAATCTGGATGTGACACTGAAGAGCAGTGCCTATTATATGGGTATCTATATCAGACTTTATGTGAAGGATAATGCAGATGTGAGCATCAAAGGGTACCGTACGAAAGATACGCCGGGCAGTGCATTAGCAACGCTTACTGCAAAGGATACTACCGGCAGGATCTATATGGAATCTATGACAGACAGTGGTTACGGTGTTGCATTTTGTGCAGAGCAAGGAGAGTCCATCCAGCCGGCAGCCGGCGGTGTCATTACCGCAAAGGGGATGGTGGCACAGTTCGATGATTCAAGCTGTCTGGGGAAAACGGTAAAGGCGGAACCTGCCGAAAGAATGCAGAAAGTGAACAGCAGTGTTCACTCCAGATATTTTATCCACAGTGATGCAGACGGCAATCCGATCTCTAAGTCCACCTTTACCGGCACCGATGAGGTACAGCCGTTCGGCTTTATGGGGGAGAAGTTCTTTGATATCCCTGCTGCAACTGTGGGCAAAGTTGTTGAAAACATTTGCCTGTACGGTGGTGTGTACGGTAACAGTAGTGCATACTTTAAGATTGTAAACGGTACACTACCGGAGGGCATTACGCTGAATGGAGGCAAAATCGGAGGCACACCGACAGCCGAATGTGCAGCCGGTTCGGTAACCATCGAGGCAAGGAGATACAGCAATGAAGCCGATAATACGGATAATGACAGGGTCACCTTTACCATAAGCTATGGTGCGGTAACAGAGGCACCGAAGTACCTGACGATCGGGACAGTGAAATATGACAAGGCAGGTGACAGCAGCGGAACCGGCTGGAGCTATGCGGCGGATACTGCCACACTGACACTCGATGGCTTTGACGGCAGCTACATCGAGTCGGACGGTGACCTGAAGGTGGTGCTGAAGGGTACAAACCGTCTGACACCGGATAATGACAAGGATGGCGTGATCATAGCTGGCAGCGGCAAAATCACCATCGATAAGTCGGACAATGATGAAACGGATCAGCTGGTGATTGAGAATGCGGCAATAACGCATAGCTCCTATACAGCATTCCTGCCGGGAAGCAGAGATGCTGATGCTCTGCTGATCCAGGGTGGTACTGTTAAGGTCAATCTGACGGATACCAATACCTACTGCAGCGCCTTATCCGTGGCAGACTATGTTACGGTCAAAGGCAATGCCAATCTGGATGTGACACTGAAGAGCAGTGCCTATTATATGGGTATCTATATCAGACTTTATGTGAAGGATAATGCAGATGTGAGCATCAAAGGGTACCGTACGAAAGATACGCCGGGCAGTGCATTAGCAACGCTTACTGCAAAGGATACTACCGGCAGGATCTATATGGAATCTATGACAGACAGTGGTTACGGTGTTGCATTTTGTGCAGAGCAAGGAGAGTCCATCCAGCCGGCAGCCGGCGGTGTCATTACCGCAAAGGGGATGGTGGCACAGTTCGATGATTCAAGCTGTCTGGGGAAAACGGTAAAGGCGGAACCTGCCGAAAGAATGCAGAAAGTGAACAGCAGTGTTCACTCCAGATATTTTATCCACAGTGATGCAGACGGCAATCCGATCTCTAAGTCCACCTTTACCGGCACCGATGAGGTACAGCCGTTCGGCTTTATGGGGGAGAAGTTCTTTGATATCCCTGCTGCAACTGTGGGCAAAGTTGTTGAAAACATTTGCCTGTACGGTGGTGTGTACGGTAACAGTAGTGCATACTTTAAGATTGTAAACGGTACACTACCGGAGGGCATTACGCTGAATGGAGGCAAAATCGGAGGCACACCGACAGCCGAATGTGCAGCCGGTTCGGTAACCATCGAGGCAAGGAGATACAGCAATGAAGCCGATAATACGGATAACGACAGAACTACCTTTACGATAAACTACGGTGCAGTGACTGTCAGCAGTCCGGTGACAGGGGTGACGTTAGATCAAGGTGAAATGATTCTTGACGTCAATCAGGAAGGAGCACTCAACGCCATTGTGCAGCCGGAGGATGCGACTATCTCTACCGTGACATGGAAAAGTGCGGATGAGAGCGTTGCCCGGGTAGACAGCACCGGCAAGGTCAAAGCCGTGGCTCCCGGCAAGACTACCGTCACAGCTACGACCACGCAGGGCGCAAAGACAGCTTCTGCTGTTATATATGTAAAGGAAAAAATGCCGGAAGCAGGTATCAATTATAGAAACGAGATGCTGACGGGACTGAAAAGCGGTGCTTCCTATATAGTAAGCGGCAGCGGAATCACAACCGAAACCTTTACGGCTTCGGGAATAACGACACCGGTCAAAGAAGAGTGGATGGGAAATACGATAACGCTTGTCTGCAACAACACAGAGGATAAATGCAGCAGTGATCCGCAGACTATTGTGATTCCGGAAAGACCTGACGCGCCAGTCGGGATCAATGCAGTGAATGAAAGCTACGCCGGAGCCGGTGACGGTAAGATTACCGGAGTGGACAGCACTATGATGTGGCGCAGACCGGAGGGAGTTTGGCTTGTATGTACCGGGGAAGAGATCACAGGGCTTGGTGCAGGCAGCTATCAGATCAGTTACATGGGCTCTGATGCGATGTTTGCCAGCAAGGCAGCAGAAGTAACAGTTGGTATGGAAGGACTGAAGTTTATATACAGGACAGAGTTTGATATTCCTGAGGGTGCTGCAGGCACAGATATTGCTTTGGTGGATGTCAGTGGAGCAGCGACCGGTGGCAAAAAACCATACATTTTCAGCAAAGTGAGCGGACCGGAATGGCTGATTGTTTCTGGAGACGGAAGAATTACAGGTACTCGTCCGGGGACAACGGCCGGGGCGGATATGGCAACCATTCGGGTGACAGACAGCGACGGAGCAGCGGAAGACATTACCCTCGTTGTTGGTGCTGTCACTGACGCAGTTGTCATCATACCTGCGACAAATATCAGCCTGAATAAGAATGAAGTTACAATCTATACCGGTGGCGGTGAAACACTGATTGCCACAGTAGAACCTGCTGATACGACGGACAGTATAAGCTGGGAGTCTGACAATACCGGTGTGGCAACGGTTGACGATACCGGAAGGATAACAGCTGTAGCAGCAGGTGTGGCAAATATTACGGTAAAGGCAGGAAGCAGATCTGCTTCTTGTGTGGTAACGGTTGAAAATTCATCCTGTACGCATACGGATAAGTCTGTAGTACCGGAAAAGGCTTCTACCTGTAAAGAGAAAGGCTGGAATGCATATGAGATGTGTAATACCTGCGGTATGATTTTTACAGGGGACGGACAGATTCCGTATCGAGAGCTTGCTGATCATACCGGAGGAACAGCAACCTGTACACAGAAGGCGGTTTGTACGGAATGTGGCCAGCCTTACGGTAACTATCTGGATCACAGCTATACTGCCGAGACGAAAAATGAGGAAACAATGAAGACAGCAGGTACCTGTAAGGAGGAGGCTGTTTACTACTATTCCTGTTCTATGTGTGGCAAGATAGAGTATGAGGATTCCCATACCTTTTATGGAGACAGGGATGCTTCAAAGCATACAGGTGGTACCGAGGTGAGAAACCTGGCAGAGGCAACCTGTAGTGAGAAAGGCTATACAGGTGATACCTATTGTAGGGGTTGTAATAAGCTTCTGGAAACCGGAGAAGAGCTGGCGGCACTCGGCCATGACTATCTGGCAAACGTGACAAAGCAGCCGACGACAACAGAGGAAGGCATCAGAACCTATACCTGTACAAGATGTGGGCATTCCTATACAGAAAGCATTGCAAAGCTTACGAGTCCGTCGCCGCAGCCAACTGCAACACCGTCAGGTAAGCCGGAAACACCATCACCGCAGCCAACTGCAACACCGTCAGATAAGCCGGAGACACCATCACCACAGCCAAAGGGCACCAATCTGAAGGATGACACAGGTGCAGCCTACAAGGTAACAAGTGCAAATGGCAAAACACCGGCAGTGCAGTATCTGGCACCAAAGAGCGGCACCAAAGGAACGGTGACAGTTCCTTCGGAGGTCACGATCGATGGCGTAACCTACAAAGTAACCTCTATCGCAGGCAATGCTTTTAAGGGCACTAAAAAGATTAAGAAGATAGTGATCGGAAGTAACATTACTTCTATCGGGAAAAATGCTTTTGCAGGCTGCACAAGTCTGACAAGTATCACGATCGGAAAGAATGTGAAGAAAATCGGGAAGAATGCCTTTACCGGCTGTAAAAAACTAAAGTCGATCATAATCAAAACAAAGAAGCTGACAACAAAAACCGTTAAAAAGGGAGCCTTTAACGGCATCAGCAAAAAGGTTGTGGTCAAGGTGCCAAAGAGCAAATATAAGACCTACAAAAAGCTGCTCCCGGCAAAAGGTCTGAAAAAAGCGGCAAAGATCAGAAAGTAACCAACACGCTGAAAATACAGTAACCTCATATGAGAGACTGCTTAGGCAGCGGAAATACAAATACAGACATGCGAATCAACCGGAGCAGGGAAGTAATTGTATTTCTGCTGCCTTTTACTATTTCATTTATCTTGACCTGTCGTCGGGTATTTTTAGAAATTGCAAATACAATGCATTCATGTTATAGTAGCTTCAAAGCATATTTTCTTTTCCGGAGGTATTCTGCTTCCGATGAACCATATCTATTGGATGCTTCAGAAATAAGAAGTATCGTGTCTGTTCATCTTTTAGAAAATCCATGCTTGTAGCTGAATAAGAGCAGGGATTTGCGAGGAAACAGATTAAATGATTAATTAGGTTTCTACTGAAAGTAAATGGTTCATAAGCTGTCAGATTTACGCGATGTTCCTGCTAGGTAAAGAAAGGAGCATCTTATGAAAAATGCGAATGAAATGAATTATGAAAACCTGACGATCCGTAACAAATTTATGTTCGGAAAAGTAACCCAGAATCCTGTGATCGCACAGAAAATGGCAGAACTGTTAACACCGGCAGAGATTGGAGAAGTCACAGGTGTAGAACGTGAAAAGTTTCTGCAGCACAGAAGCACATCGAAATATGTGAAGCTGGATATGTATCTGGAGGATGAGAATGGTCACGTAGTGGACACAGAAATGCAGAATAGATCCAATAATAAAATGGTGCAGGAGGAGCTGCCACTTCGTATCAGGTATTACCAGGGCATGATCGATCAGGAAATCTTATCGAGTGGAATCGATTATATATTTCTGAAGGAAACATACATTATATTTATCTGTACATATGATCCGTTCGGAAAGGGAAAATATGTATATCACTTCCACATGACATGTGACGAAGATGAAGAAATACAGCTTCGGGATAAAATGAACTGGATCTTTTATAATACAACTGCAGATTTAACGGAAGTACCGGAAGGAATCAGAGAATTTTTAAGTTATGTAGAGCATGACAATGCAGATGACGAATTTACAAAGCTACTGGATAAGGAAGTAAAAAATGCGAGACTGAACGAAGAATGGAGGTCGGAGTATTTGAAAACATATGTAAATGATATGGATATGAGACGTGAAGGGTATCTTGAGGGCGAAGAACATGGCAGAATCGCTGGTAAAGCGGAAGCTTTAACGGAGCTTATCAAAAATCTGATGGAAACCCAGCATATCTCAGAAGAGGATGCAAAGAAGATGCTGAAAATACAGTAATTTCAATATGAAAAACTACTTAGGCAGCAGAAATATAAATACAGACTTGCGAATGAACTGGAGGCTTTAGAACATCTTAGCCTCCGGTTATCGGAGTAAGGAAGTATTTATATTTCTGCTGTTTTTCTGTCTGCAAAAAGATTTTCGTGCTTTTTTCAATTATGATGTTATAATTTTTATAATGTATTTACGAAAATGCGATGAACAGATAGCATTATTACACACGACAATGATGGAAAACAGGTTTTCATTACTGCGATAAAGGAGCGGCTATGAAAAAAACAGGAAAATCAGGGAAACGACACAATAAGCTTCTGGCACCGCTTCTGGCACTTATCGTGCTCCTGGCAGCATGCAGCTCGCAGGGCGGCGGTAATGCACCGGATAGCAGGCAGAAGGAAGCTGTGCAGACGGAAGAGACATCGGCTGAGACAGCAGCAACGGATGAAATCCGGATGGATGGACAGCTAACAGGCGATATGCTCATGCAGCCATCCGGGGATACAGAGGGAGAAGCAGCGGATCCGGACGGATATAGTCAGGAACCACTTGAAGTACATTACATAGATGTCGGGCAGGGCAGTGCTACGCTGATCAAAAGCGGGGATCATGCGATGCTGATTGATGCAGGTGACAGTGATCAGGGTACAAAGCTGCAGCTGTACCTGACAAAGCAGGGCGTGGAAGGTCTGGATTACCTTGTGCTGACACATCCGGATGCAGATCATATCGGGGGTGCTCCGGTTATAATTACAAAATTTAACATTGGGCAGGTTTTCCTTTCAAACTACGAGAAAGATAACAAAACGATACAAAAAGTCAATGATGCCATGCAGTATAAAAATCTGACAGCGGCTGAGTATAAAGCAGGGGATGCTTTTACACTGGGGAGTGCGACCTTTACAATATTAGGCCCCGGGAAGACTTATTCGGATTCCAACAATGCATCGGTTGTGATTGTGCTGCAAAATGACAGTAACAGGTTTCTGTTTACCGGAGACTGCGAAGCATTCGGCAAACAGCTTCATCA
>ERZ859776.139-NODE-139-length-50768-cov-3.818469_pt1 | contig 50768 bp, 46 predicted proteins | sample MGYA00509987_ERZ859776 | MGnify/ENA primary metagenome ERZ859776 (study PRJEB30046, sample SAMN00715146) | human gut metagenome | study: EMG produced TPA metagenomics assembly of the A metagenome-wide association study of gut microbiota in type 2... | reverse complement strand
TCACGGACTGGCAGTGGCGGGTCCGGCGAAGACCGCATGGGAAGGCACGGGCGAGCGCTGCTCCGAAGGCCCCCACATCATGAAAAAGGACGGTTACTATTATGCCATTGTGGCAGAGGGCGGCACCGGTTACGGTCATGGCATCAACGTGGGAAGAAGTAAGAATTTCTACGGCCCCTACGAGTGCTCCCCCTACAATCCGGTGATGCGCCAGAAGGATTCTGCGGCACCCATTCAGAGAGCCGGACACGGCAAACTGGTACAGGATCAGAACGGTCAGTGGTGGTGTTATTATCTCTGTGGCAGACCCAATGGGGGCAAATACACTACCGTAGGCAGAGAGTCGGCGCTGGATCCCGTACAGTGGACGAAGGACGGATGGTTTACCGTCAACGAAGGAAAAGGTCCCAGCCTGACACAGGTTGCGCCCAATCTTCCTGAGTGCATTTATGAGAGAAATCTGTTCGATGACTTTAATGATACCAAGCTGAATCTGGAATGGGAGTTCGTGCGCAACCCGGACAACGGATCCTGGTCACTGACGGAACATCCCGGATATTTCCGGATCTGGACCAGAGACGGACAGTTGAATGAGATCCGTGCGAAAAATACGTTGTTACGCAGAGAACAGGAGCTGTCCTACGTGGCGGAGACGAAGCTGGAGTTCTACCCGGATAAGGACGGAGAACAGGCGGGACTGACCTGCTATTACAGCACAGCCACCTATGCCAGATGTTCTCTGTGCTATGAGGGCGGACGGAAGATCCAACTGGTCATCAACCGCAACCATGGTGAGGAACTGATGGCGGAAGTGGACAATGTGAAGGAAGCCCCTGTGTATCTGAAGGTAGTGGTGGAGAAGCTGACCAGAGCTTTCTATTACAGCTATGACGGGGAGAACTGGAAACTGGTAGACGTTTTGGAAAATTGCATTTACCTCTGCGACGAGGGTGTTCCCGACGATCCCAAACGCCATACCGGTACTCTGGTAGGCATCTATGCCAACAACGGAGGCTGTGGAAGCCGCAAGGCAGCGGATTTTGACTACTTTAAATATGAGGATTAGACAAAAAAGAAGTCCCGATTTTGGCTAAAAGTGCGAAAAAGTCGCAATGACAAGAAATCTGTTTGCCAAATAGTCGAAATAATGGTAAAATAAATATGGTTCAAAATGTAAGAGCTTACATTTCGGATCGACAGGAACAAATGCAACGCATAGTTTCATACATCTCTTTTCAAAGGATCCCGGGTGAGCAGCCCGGGATCTTTTGTGCATCGGAGGTTTGTGTATCCGAAGCAGGTCCGAAGCAGTCCGGAATATTTTTTGTCGGTGAAACTTTTTGCGGAAATACAGCGTCAAAATAGTAGAATATATCAAAAGAATATGTGTTACAATAAATACCGGAAAATAATTGCATGCAGTTTTCAAAAGTGAGGAAAGGATATATGTCGGACAGAAAAAAAGAACAGGCGGTGGAGCGTGCCCTGACGGAAGGGTATGAGAAGTATTACCGTCTTGCTTATAGTTATGTACATAATGAAGCGGACGCGCTGGATATTGTACAGGAAGCAGCCTATAAAGCCATTTTAAAAAGTGAAAGCCTGAAGGAGCCGCAATACGTGGAGACCTGGGTGTACCGGATCGTGATCAACGAGGCGTGCAGCTTCCTGCGCAGCCGGAAGGAGAGCGTGGATGTGGAGGAGATCCAGGCGGCAAGTGAAGATATCTATGAAAATATTGATTTAAAGCGCGCAATAGAAAATCTTGACCCAAAGGATCGTGCCATCGTAGTCCTGCGATTTTTTGAGGACAGGCAGCTGGAGGAGATCGCGAAGATCCTGGATGAGAACCTGAGTACGGTAAAGAGCAGGCTATACCGGGTGATGAAAAAGCTGCGGCTGAACCTCGAGGGTAGCATGGGCTGAGCAATCCGTAGTCAAAGTCGTGGGATTTTGCCCTGACATCATATATATGCAGGCCATAAGACAGATACAGGGAAAGAGATATAGAAAGAGATAACATGACCGGTCCGAACAGACCGGACAGATGGAGAATAGATATGACAGAACAGGAACAGTTGAGACAATTAAAAGAGGAGTATGAGAATATGACAATACCCGAAGCGGGGCGGGAACGGCTGCAGGCAGGTATCGACAGAGCCCGGATGGAGAAAAAAAGAGCAGAGCACGCCAGAAGACGTTCTGCATGGACGGCAGTGGCTGCTGCAGCAGTCGTGATGATCGCACTGCCAAATACCAATATACAAATAGCCCATGCTATGGAAAATATTCCGTTGCTGGGTGGCTTTTTTAGGCTGGTAACAGTGCGGCAGTACAATTATGGTGACGAGAACCATGATGCCGAAGTAGAGCTTGCACAGATCACTTATGGAGAAGATGCGGGAGAAGGTGCTTCCGTTGGAGAAGCGGCAGTCGGTGCAGCCGCTCCTAAGGGCACAGCTGCCGGAAGTGTGGAAGGTGACGGACAGGAGGCTGCGGTAGCACAGCTGTCGGAAGACGGTGTGAAAGCGGTCAACCAGGATATGGAGGCTACGGTAGAGGAACTGATCCGTCAGTTCGAGGATACCTTATCAGAGGAGGGATATCATGGTCTGCATGTAACACAGGAGGTTGTTACTGACAATGAGAGGTATTACACTGTAAAATTAAGCGTTTTGGAGACGGAAGCCAGCGGCTGCGAGCATAATCAGTTTTATACGATTGAAAAACAGACGGGAAATGTGGTGACACTGGAAGATCTGTTTGCAGAAGGGAGCGACTATATTTCCGCGATCAGCGAGAACATTAAGACCCAGATGAAGGAGCAGATGGCGGCGGATGAAGGCGTGATCTATTTCCTGGATAATGACGATATGCCGGAATTCAATTTTCAGGGGATCACGGAGCAGACGAACTTCTATTTTAATGAAAGGGGAGAACTGGTCATAGCATTTGATGAATATGAAGTGGCTCCCGGTTCTATGGGAGCGCCGGAATTTGTGATTCCGCAGGAAGTGACGGCAGCAATTTTAAAGTAAGCAAATAATATCTAAATGGGGAAACTCCCGCATATCATGAAACAAAAGGATATGCGGGAGTTTTTTTATGTCATTGATCGTATTGGATGCGGGGCATGGTGGTGCGAATCCCGGGGCCACGTATAATGGAAGAAAAGAAAGTGAGGATGCGCTGGCACTGACATTGGCGGTGGGAAGCATCTTAGAAGAAAACGGATTGGATGTGTATTACACCCGGACCACAGATATCTATGAGTCCCCCTATCAGAAGGCACAGGAGGGAAATGAAGTGGGAGGCGATTATTTTGTCTCGATCCATCGCAATTCCAGTCCTTATCCGAACCAGTACAGTGGAGCGGAGAGCTTAGTCTACAACCGCTATGGAGCGGCAGCCAGGATGGCATACAACATCAATGCCGGACTGGAGCAGGTGGGGTTTGTGAACCTGGGAGTGAATGAAAGACCGAATCTGGTGGTGCTCAACAGCACAAATATGCCGGCTGTGCTGGTAGAAGTGGGATTTATCAATACGGATGCGGACAACGAACTCTTTGACAGCCGGTTTGACGAGATCGCCCGGGCTATTGCCGACGGCATTCTGGAGAGCATCTGATTTTACCTAATTCTTACAAATAAATTACCGGACTGTGATATTATGTGAATTTCCACCATGTTAGTATGATTGCGTAATCAAGAGAAAGAAAAACAAACACATGGAGGACATTATTATGAGAGTAAGACACAGCAAATTATTAGCTCTGATCGGAGCAGGAATATTAGCAGTAACCGCATTGGTTGCATGTGGTAACAGTGATGCTACTGCAAACACAGCATCATCCGCAGAGGCAAGCACCGTAGCAGAAAGCACTGTGGCAGCAGGCAGTGAAGCGGCTCCTGCTGAAGCCACCGCAGATCTGTCCGGCAGCATTTCCATGGTGGGAAGTACTTCTATGGAGAAGTTAGCTAATGCGCTGAGTGAGGCTTTTATGGAAGAATATCCTGATGTAACCGTAACCGCTGAATTCGTAGGATCCGGTGCAGGCATCGAAGCTGTTACCAATGGAACCGCAGATATCGGTAACTCTTCCAGAAGCTTAAAGGATGAGGAAAAGGCAGCAGGCGTTGCAGAGAACGTAGTAGCGATCGACGGTATTGCCGTATGTGTAGATCCCGCTAACGAAGTAGCAGATCTGACCAAAGAGCAGCTGACTAATATCTACAATGGTACAGTTACCAACTGGAAAGAAGTCGGCGGCGCAGATGAGCCTATCATCGTGATCGGCCGTGAGGCAGGTTCCGGTACCAGAGGAGCTTTTGAAGAGCTGGTTGACCTGAAGGATGCCTGCAAATATGCAAACGAACTGGACAGCACCGGTGCGGTGATCGCTAAAGTAGCATCTACTCCAGGAGCTATCGGATATGCTTCCCTGGATGCACTGGATGATAGTGTTAAGGCACTTTCTCTGGAAGGTGTAGAAGCTACCGCAGAGAACATCAAGGCCGGTAACTACTTCTTAAGCAGACCTTTCGTAATGGCTACCAAGGGTGAAATCTCCGAGCAGAACGATCTGGTACAGGCATGGTTCGACTTTGTACTGGGCGACGAAGGACAGCAGGTTGCTTCCGAAGTTGGTCTGATCACTGTAAAGTAATAGCCTGACACAGAAAAAGGAAAAAAGCGATGAATAGTGGAACACACGCTTCCGTAATGGGAAACAGAAAAAATAAAGCGGTTGTGGAAACTGTGGCACAAATAGTATTTACCATTTGTGCCTTCTTCGCCGTAATGGCGGTAGTTTCCATTACCTTATATATGATCATCAGCGGTACTCCCGCCATTTTAAAAGTGGGTCTGGGAGAGATCCTGTTCGGCACCGAATGGATGCCGACGGCTGCAGATCCGGAATTCGGTATTCTGTGGGTTATTCTGACCTCCATCGTCGGTACGACTCTGGCAATTTTACTGGGTGTGCCCATCGGTGTACTGACAGCGGTATTTCTGGCAGAGGTGGCACCTAAGCCCCTGGCAGCCATTGTAAAGCCTGCGGTAGAGCTGTTAGCCGGCATCCCTTCCGTTATCTACGGACTATTGGGAATCTATTTATTAAATCCTCTTATGTATAAATTAGAAAGACTGATCTTCCGGGGATCTGCGACACATCAGTTCACCGGAGGCGCGAACCTGTTGTCCGCAGTGATCGTCCTGGCGATCATGATCCTGCCCACGGTGATCAATATCAGCGAGACTTCCATACGCGCCGTTCCCACTGGAATAAAATCGTCCTCTCTGGCACTGGGAGCTTCCCGCGTGCAGACCATTTTCCGGTCCATCCTTCCGGCAGCCAAATCCGGTATTGTGACCGCTATCGTTCTGGGTGTGGGACGAGCTATCGGTGAGGCTATGGCTATCACGCTGGTATCCGGCAGCAGTGTGAATGTGCCCCTGCCCTTTCACTCCGTGCGATTCCTGACCACAGCTATTGTCAGCGAGATGGGATATTCTTCCGGACTGCACAGACAGGTGTTGTTCACCATCGGACTGGTGCTGTTTGTATTCATTATGATCATTAATGTAGTACTCAATAAAATATTGAAAAAGGGGGCGGACGACAATGAATAAAGACACCTTATATGTAAAAAGAAAACGCCCCACGGACATGCTGTTATTGGCAGCGATTTACATCTCCGCCACACTGGCGGTGGCACTTTTGCTGGGAATTATCCTGTATGTCTTTGTAAAAGGCATTCACACCGTGAACTGGGCTTTTTTAACGACTGTGACCAGTGCCAGAAAACAGACCACGGGTATTGCAGGAAACCTGTTAAATACCCTGTACATCATCGTGATCACTCTGTTGATCGCGACACCCATTGGCGTGGGAAGTGCTATTTACCTGAATGAATATGCCAAGCCAGGCAAGCTGGTTTCCCTCATTGAATTTACCACCGAGACCCTGTCCGGTATTCCTTCTATCATTTTCGGCCTGTTCGGTATGATCTTCTTCGGAGAGACTTTGGGATTTGGTTACTCGCTGCTCACCGGTTCTTTTACCCTGGTACTGATGGTGCTGCCCCTGATCACCAGAAATACGCAGGAAGCACTGCGTACCGTGCCGGACAGCTATCGTACCGGTGCTTTGGGAATGGGGTCTACGAAATGGCATATGATCCGTACCATCCTTCTTCCGTCCTCCATGCCGGGTATCGTCACCGGTATTATCCTGGCGCTGGGACGAATTGTAGGAGAATCCGCAGCACTCTTATTTACCGCAGGAAGCGACTATAAGCTGCCAAAGTTCACCGGAGCCTTCGGGGACAATCTGGCGAAGCTGGTCCACAAGGCAATGGAGTCCGGCGGTACCCTGACGATCGAGCTGTATTTGCAGATGCAGAAGGGACAGTACGACAACGCCTTCGGTATCGGCTGCGTTCTGATCATTATCGTGTTGATCCTGAACCTGCTGACCAAGCTGGCAGCAAATAAATTGAGACGAGAGTAAGAGAAATCACAAGAAGGAGTAACCTTATGGATAACAGTAAAATAACCGTGGAAAGCTTAAATCTCCATTACGGAGAGAACCACGCACTGAAAAATGTAAATATGGAGATTGCAGACCATGCCATTACCGCATTTATCGGTCCCAGCGGCTGCGGCAAATCCACTTTCCTGCGCTGCCTGAACCGGATGAATGATCTGGTGGACGGCTGCAGAGTGGAAGGAAAAGTGATCCTGGACGGAGAGGACATTTACGATAAGCGGGTAGATACTACATTGCTTCGTAAAAAGGTGGGTATGGTATTCCAACAGCCGAATCCTTTCCCTATGTCTATCTATGACAATATCGCCTATGGCCCAAGACTACATGGCATCAAGAATAAAAAGGAACTGGATGAGATCGTGGAACGTTCCCTGCAGGGTGCTGCTATTTTTGAAGAAGTAAAGGATCGTCTGCACAAATCCGCACTGGGCCTGTCCGGCGGACAGCAGCAGAGACTGTGTATTGCCAGAGCCCTGGCAGTATCCCCGGAAGTGCTTCTGATGGATGAACCCACTTCCGCCCTGGATCCGATCTCTACATTAAAGATCGAGGAACTGATGGAGACCCTGAAGAAAAAGTACACCGTGGTCATCGTAACCCACAATATGCAGCAGGCAGCCCGTGTGTCGGATGATACCGCATTTTTCCTGGTAGGAGAAGTGGTCGAGAAGAATGCAACCTCAGAGATCTTTGCAAGACCTAAAGATAAACGGACAGAAGACTACATCACCGGACGGTTTGGTTGATTATGAATGAAAAGATAGGAGGAATGGGAGATGTCACCCAGAGTATTATTTGAGCAGGATCTCGAGACTTTGAAAAATAAAGTATCGGAGATGGGAGAACATGCGGAGATCAGTTATGACCATATGTTATATGGAATCCGGGAGAACAAAGCGGATATTTTAAAGGCTCTGCTGGATACGGATCACAAGATGGTGGACATGCAGAGAAGCATTGAAGCTATGTGTCTGAGCTTACTGACCAGACAGCAGCCGGTGGCGAGAGATATGCGGCTGGTGAGTGCGGCGCTGAAGGTTGTAACAGACATTGAGCGGATCGGTGATCATGTGGCAGATATGGTGGAGCTGTATCTGCGGATGGGGAATATGAATTCCGAAGGAAAACAGGAAAAGCTGCTTCTGGAAATGATGGAAGAGGCAAAGGATATGATCCATAATTCCGTAGAAGCTTTCGTGGAGGGAGACGAAGCGAATGCCGCAAAAGTTGTGGAGCATGACGATGTGGTGGATGCCCTCTTTAACGATATGAAGAAAGAGATGATGCAGGCTATCCGGGAACAGAATCTGGATGCCGACCGCGTGGTGGATTATCTGATGATGGCAAAATACCTTGAAAAGGTAGGCGACCATGCAGTAAATATTGCCCAATGGGCGATCTTCCGTATGACCGGAGATATGGAAGGGGTAAAATTATACTAGGATTCGGCAATCCCAGTAACGATGCAGAGCCGCAATTCGCAAAATCGAGGAGAAAATCTGCATCGTTGCAACTTTACATAAATTTTACATTCGTTGGTAACACATTTTACATAAGCAAGATAAAGTGTAGATAGAAACCGAAAATGTAAAGTATGTTATGTAAAATGAGAGGATTAGAGTATGGACTTTTTTGATTTATTGAAGATGGTAGGAGGACTTGCACTGTTTTTATATGGAATGAATCTGTTGGGTGATGGATTGTCCCAGGCATCCGGCGGACGTCTGGAGCGTATCCTGGAGAAACTGACCAGCAACCCGATCAAGGCAGTATTGATGGGTGCGGTGGTCACCGGTGTGATCCAGTCCTCCTCCGCGACCACTGTTATGGTAGTCGGTTTTGTCAATTCCGGCATTATGAGCCTGAAACAGGCAGTGGGCATCATCATGGGTGCCAATATTGGTACCACGGTGACCTCCTGGATCTTAAGCCTTACAGGCATTGAGAGTGATGCCTTCTGGATCCGTATGCTCAAACCCAGTTCTTTTTCGCCGATTCTGGCAATCGTGGGTGTGGGTATTTTGCTGTTTTCCCATAAAGATAAATTAAAAAATGCGGCAACCATCCTGGTGGGCTTTGCAATTCTGATGTTTGGCATGGATTCCATGAGCGCGGCAGTTTCACCGCTTGCAGAGGTACCGGAGTTTACCAATCTGCTGATCAAGTTCCAAAATCCCGTATTCGGTGTGCTGGCAGGACTCATCCTCACAGCGGTGATCCAGTCTTCTTCCGCATCCGTAGGTATTTTGCAGGCACTGTGCATGACCGGAGCGGTAAGCTTCGGCGCAGCAGTTCCCATTATCATGGGACAGAATATCGGTACCTGTGTTACCGCTATGATCTCCGGTATCGGTGCTTCCCGCAACGCAAAGCGTGCGGCACTGATCCACTTGTATTTCAATATTATCGGAACGGTATTGTTCCTTGGAATCTTTTATACTGCGAATGCCATTCATCCCTTTGCTTTTTTGGGAGAAGTGGCAACCCCCTTCGGCATTGCAGTGGTCCACAGTTGCTTTAATGTTGCTGCCACACTGGTATTACTGCCATTTTCCAATGGACTGGTAAAGCTTGCCTGCCTGACACTGCCTACGCATGAAGATGTAAAGGAAATGTCCGAGACAGACAAGACACTGAGCCTTCTGGATCCCCGATTCCTGGATACGCCTGCCTATGCGGTAGAGCAGAGCAGACAGGTGGCGTCTGTTATGGCGGACAAATCCCGCAAGGCAATGGATCTTGCCATGGAATTACTGCAGGGGTATGATGAGGCAAAAGCAGAGCAGGTAGCTCAGATGGAGACAGATGTGGACCGCTTTGAAGATGAACTTGGTACTTATCTGGTGAAGCTCAGCTCCAGACAGCTGTCCGGTAAAGACAGCGAGACACTGAACACTATTTTACATTGTATTGGTGATTTTGAGAGAATTTCCGACCATGCCCGCAATGTGAAAGAGGCTGCACAGGAAATGTATGACAAAAAGCTGGATTTTTCCGATAAAGCACAGGAAGAACTGAAGGTATTTGAAAGAGCGGTACATGACATTCTGGATATTACCATGAACAGCTTTATAAAGGGAGACCTGAACCTGGCAAGACAGGTAGAACCCATGGAAGAGGTTATTGACGGATTGAGCCTGGATGTGAAGCAGCGTCATGTACGCAGACTTCGCAAGGGAAAATGTACCATTGAACTGGGATTCATTTTATCCGATGTGATTACGAACTTCGAACGTGTGAGTGATCACTGCTCCAATATTGCGGTCTGCCTGGTACAGGTGAATGAAGATGAATTCGATACGCATGCTTATCTGGACGAACTGCGCCAGGAGGATAATCTGGATTTCCAGGGCAAGGTGATGGCTTGTCGTGAAAAATACCAGTTACCTCCCACAAAGCAGGAACGTGTTATGGAAAAGAATGCAAAATTACTTGCGGAGTGAGGAATTACAGAGGTATAGTTAGAAAGAGGAAGCACAGACAGAGAGGAGTGCTGTGAGATGGCATTGATCTATGTAGTAGAGGATGATAAAAATATTCAGGAGATCGAGACCTTTGCCCTGACAAATGTCGGGTACGAGGTAAAAGGATTTGACTCCGCCACAGATTTCTATGCAGCATTGAACGAGACAGCACCGGATCTGATCCTGTTAGATATCATGCTGCCGGACGAGGATGGACTGAGTATCGTGAAAAAGCTTCGTGCCAGACAGGATACCGTACTGGTGCCGGTGATCATGGTCACGGCAAAGACCACGGAAATCGACAAGGTAAAAGGCCTGGATCTGGGCGCAGACGATTATATCACGAAGCCCTTCGGCGTAATGGAACTGATCTCCAGGGTCAAGGCAATGCTTCGCAGAAGCCAGAAGACTCAGGAGAAGGATAAGGTGCTGAAGCTTGGCAATATTGTGCTGGACAGAGAGAAACATTCCGTGATGGTAGGTAAGGAGCCGGTGGAACTGACTTACAAGGAATATGAACTGTTAAAGCTTTTGATGACGAATGCCGGTATCGTGACTACCAGGGAACTGATCTTAGACCGTATCTGGGGGATCGATTTCGAGGGAGAGTCCAGAACGCTGGATATGCATATCAAGACTCTGCGTCAGAAGCTGAAGGAAGAGGGCAGCCTGATCAAGACGGTACGTAATGTGGGATACATTATGAACGGTGAGAAAGCGTAACAGAAGATGAAGAAAAAGATTAACAAAATGATGATCCTCATTGCCACGGTGACGATCCTGCTTACCATGGTGCTGATCACAGTAGTGTATTATGATCTGTTTAGAAAACAGGTGCTGGAGGATCTGAAAAGCTATGGCTCCCTGTTGAAAAGCTGCTCTTCGGTAGAAGAGATCGAAGCAAACGGAGCACCCGTAGAATCGGATCTAAGACTGACCCTGATTAACGGTGACGGACAGGTGTTGTATGACAATGAGGCAGATTCTGTGGCGATGGGGAACCATTCCTCCCGCCCGGAGATCCAGGAGGCCATGCAGTCCGGAGAAGGCGAAGCAGTCCGTACTTCCGAGACTCTGTCCCGGTCCACCTTTTATTATGCGATCCGCCTGGAGGATGGCAGTATTTTACGACTGTCCAAGGATGCCAGAAGCATTTACAGCATCTTCAGCCAGGCGCTGCCGATGATGGTGGGGATTTTCGTGGTGCTGCTGGTGCTGTGTATGGTGGCAGCCAGAGTGCTGACTACGAAGTTAGTGGCTCCCATCGAGAAACTGGCACAGAATATCGGGGAATGTACGGAGATGCAGACCTATGAGGAGCTGACCCCGTTCATGTCCATGATCCGCAAGCAGCATGAGGATATTATGAAAAATGCCAGAATGCGGCAGGAATTCAGTGCCAATGTGTCCCATGAATTAAAGACACCGCTTACATCAATCTCCGGTTATGCGGAACTGATCGAGACCGGAATGGCTTCGGAGCAGGATACGGTGCGCTTCGCCCATGGAATTCATAACAGTGCAAACCGTCTGCTTACTTTAATTAATGATATTATCCGCCTGTCGGAGTTGGACGGCACGGAACAGGAAGCGGATACGGAACTTCTGAATCTCCATGAGATGGCGAAGAATTGTGTGGAAATGCTCTCCATGAGTGCCGAGAAACACAATGTGACTATTCGGCTTGACGGAACAGATGTCTATGTGACGGCGAACAGACAGATGATGGAAGAACTGCTGTATAATCTGTGTGATAACGCCATCCGGTATAATAATCCCGGAGGAAGCGTGAATGTACAGACCTACTCCGAGGAAGGACATACCAATCTCGTGGTAAAAGACACCGGAATCGGCATCTCCAAGGAACACCAGGAGAGGATATTCGAGCGCTTTTACCGTGTGGACAAGAGCCGATCCAAGTCCACCGGAGGCACCGGTTTAGGGCTTGCCATCGTAAAACACATCATCGCCAAGAGCCATGCCAAACTGCAGCTCGAGAGCGAACCCGGCAAAGGAACCACGATACGGGTAATATTTTCTTGACTTTTTCCAATACAGGGTCTATACTGTGTATAGTTTAAAGATGATTACTAGAGTAAGAGTGGACGCGCGCCACTCTTTCTTGTTGTTGTGACGACAGTTCATATCAGTAAAGGAGGGCATACATGTCCAAACGAGAGGACTACGAAAGCAGAACCGAAGAACTGCTTACGCCTATCGCAGAAGTAAATCAGGTGGAGATCTACGATGTGGAGTATGTAAAGGAAGGCAGTGACTACTATTTGAGAGCCTATATCGACAAGCCGGAGGGTGTGAACATTCTGGATTGCGAAAATGTCAGCAGAGCATTATCCGAAGCACTCGACAAGGCGGATTTCATTCCGGATGCATATATTTTGGAGGTCAGCAGCCCGGGCCTGGGCAGAACTCTGAAAAAGGATAAGCATTTACAGAAGAGCATCGGCGAAGAGGTGGAGATCAAGCTGTTTAAACCCATCGACAAATGCAAGGAATTTTCAGGCATTCTGGATAGCTTTGATGCAGATACTGTTACGATTACAGAAGAAGGAACCCCGAGGACTTTTGCCAGAGCAGACGTCGCACTGATCCGCCTGGCGTTAGACTTTTGATACTATTCAGAGCCAAAGAGCGAAGGATAGTTATTGCTTGTAGAATAAGAAGAAACCATACACTAAGAAAAGGCGAAAGCCGGAATGGAGGAAATGATGAATAAGGAATTAATGGAGGCACTGGATGTTCTGGAGAAGGAGAAGGAGATCAGCAAGGAAACCTTGTTTGAAGCCATCGAGAACTCCCTGATGACAGCCTGCAAGAACCATTTTGGAAAGGCTGACAATATCCATGTGGAGATCAATAGAGAGACCTGCGATTTCCTGGTATATGCAGAGAAGGAAGTCGTACCCACCAAGGACGATGTAGAGGATGACTGCTTACAGATCGCTCTGGAGGATGCACAGGAAATCTCCCAAAAGGCACAGGTCGGTGACATGATCCATGTAGAGATCAAGTCCAAAGAGTTCGGACGTATCGCTACCCAGAATGCCAAGAACGTGATCTTACAGAAGATCCGCGAGGAAGAGAGAAGCGTGATCTACAATCAGTACTACGAGAAGGAAAAGGATGTTGTCACCGGTGTGGTACAGCGTTATGTGGGTAAAAACATCAGCATCAATCTGGGTAAGGCAGATGCCATGCTGACCGAGAACGAGCAGGTAAAGGGCGAGGTATTCAAACCCACCGAGCGTATCAAGGTCTACATCGTAGAAGTGAAGAACACCCCGAAGGGACCCCGCATCAATGTCAGCCGTACTCATCCGGAACTGGTAAAGAGACTGTTTGAGTCTGAGGTTACCGAGATCAAGGACGGCACCGTAGAGATCAAGAGCATTGCCAGAGAGGCCGGCAGCCGTACCAAGATCGCTGTGTGGAGCAACAACCCCAATGTAGATGCAGTCGGCGCCTGCGTGGGTATGAACGGTGCCCGTGTCAATGCTATCGTAGAAGAGCTGCGTGGTGAGAAAATCGATATCGTGAACTGGGATGAGAACCCTGGTAACCTGATCCAGAATGCACTTTCTCCCGCCAAAATCGTAGCAGTATTTGCGGATCCCGATGAGAAGACCGCAAAGGTAGTCGTCCCCGATTATCAGCTGTCTCTGGCGATCGGTAAGGAAGGTCAGAATGCAAGACTGGCAGCAAGACTGACCGGTTACAAGATCGACATCAAATCCGAGACACAGGCCAAGGATGCTCCCGGCTTCCGTTATGAGGATTATGTGGACGATTACGAGGATGAAACCGAAGACGATTTTGATGGAGAGCAGGAATAATCAATGGCAAAAAAGATTCCACTGAGGCAGTGCGTAGGCTGCGGAGAAATGAAAGGCAAAAAAGAAATGCTGCGTGTTCTGAAGACTCCGGAAGGAGAGATCTGTTTAGATACAACGGGCAAAAAGAACGGACGCGGCGCATATATATGCAGACAGAAGGAATGTCTGCAGAAGGCCCGAAAGAATAAAGGTTTAGAGCGTTCTTTCAAGATGAGTATTTCTCCGGAAAGTTATGATATGCTGGAAAAGGAGTTTGATCAGCTTGAAACAGAATAAGATTTATTCCCTTTTGGGACTTGCGATGAGGGGGCGTAACCTGGTAAGCGGTGAATTCCAGACGGAGGACGCTGTGAAAAAAGGTTCTGCCATGTTGGTGATCGTTGCAGAAGATGCATCCGCCAATACGAAAAAGTTGTTTCACGACAAATGTTCCTATTATGAAGTCCCGGTATACGAATATGGCACAAAAGAAGAGCTCGGCTGGGCGATCGGCCGGAACTTAAGATCTTCGGTAGGTGTGTGTGATGCGGGACTGGCAGATGCACTCATCAAGCAATTGGAAGCGAATTTGCCCGGTTAGGCAGAATGGAGGAAAGCATGGCGAAAATCAAAGTACATGAACTCGCAAAAGAATTAGAATTACAGAGTAAGGATATATTGAATTTTTTACAGGAAAAAGGAATTGAGGCGAAAGCAGCACAGAGCTCTCTGGAAGAGGATGCGGCAGCGCTGGTACGTAACAGCTTAGGACAGAAGAAGGCGGCTACAGCACCTGCTGCGGAAAAAGAAGCTCCGGCAAAGGCTGAAAATACAAAGTCTCTTGAGGAAAAGGCGCAGGAGGAAACAAAATCTCCCGAAGAGACGAAAAAGAAGAAAAAGATCATCTTTGTAAGCAACCCTCAGAATTCCAAGATGCCCGGACAGCGTCAGGGTGGACAGAACGGACAGGGACAGAGAAATGCCGGCGGACAGCGCCCGAACCAGGGACAGAATAACAGATACCAGAACAACGGTTATCAGAACAATTCATACAATAACCGTGTGCAGGCACAGACTCCAGTACGTCCCATCAAGCCGCTGACCCCGCCTTCTCCCACACCCAGTGTGGCAATGGTACCCGGTAATAAGGGACAGCAGCCTGCGAAAAAGCCTGTAAACAATACCGTAGCCACGCAGGCTCCTGTAAAGGAACAGGCAGCGCAGAGTACCAATACCGTAGCCACGCAGGCAGCGCAGAATACACAGAATACTGCACAGGCAAGACCTGCGGACAGACCGCAGAACAATAATCGCGACAACCGTCAGGGTGGTTACGGACAGAACCGTGATAATCGTGGCCAGAACGATCGTGGTCAGGGCGGTTATAATCGTGATAACAGAGATGGCAATCGTGATAATCGTCAGGGTGGCTATGGTCAGGGCAACCGCCAGGGCGGACAGAACGCAAACAGAGGAGGTATGGGTAATGGCAGACCTCAGGGAGGCGGATTTAACAGACAGGGTCGTCCGGGTATGGAAGGCGGCCAGGGTGATCGCAGGAATAACGGCAACGGTGAGCGCGGTTACGGCAATAACGGCCGCGACCAGAGAGGCAATGGCGGATCGGGTAATCGATTCGGAGATAACAGACAGAATAAGGGCTTCGCTCCGGAACCTGCAGGTAAAGATATTGAGAAGAAGCGTGAAGATGAAAAGAGACGTTTCAGCCAGGAGAAGGACAACAAGCGCTCCAAGAAGGACCATATCTACGAGGACGAGGACGCACTGAAGAACAAGCCCGGACGTTTCATCAAGCCGGAAAAGAAGAAGGAAGAGGTACAGGAAGAGCAGATCAAGGTGATCGTGCTGCCGGAATCCATCACCATCAAAGAACTGGCTGAGAAGATGAAGTTACAGCCCGCAGCCATCATCAAGAAGCTGTTCCTGGAAGGTAAGGTCGTAACCGTGAACCAGGAGATCTCCTATGAAGATGCAGAAAACATCGCCATGGAATATGACATTCTCTGTGAAAAAGAGGTCAAGGTTGATGTCATCGAAGAGCTGCTGAAGGAAGACGAAGAGAAAGAGGAAGATCTGGTGGAAAGACCTCCCGTAATCTGTGTTATGGGTCACGTTGATCATGGTAAGACTTCCCTGTTAGACGCTATTCGTAAGACCAACGTAACCGATCGCGAGGCAGGTGGTATCACCCAGCACATTGGTGCTTATACTGTAAATGTGGGAGATCGCAAGATCACCTTCTTAGATACTCCCGGACATGAAGCATTTACTGCCATGCGTATGCGTGGTGCCAATGCGACCGATATTGCTATCCTGGTAGTAGCAGCGGATGACGGCGTAATGCCCCAAACCGTAGAGGCTATCAACCATGCAAAGGCAGCAGGCGTTGAGATCATCGTAGCAGTGAACAAGATCGATAAGCCCTCTGCAAACATTGATCGTGTAAAGCAGGAGCTGGCTGAGTATGAGCTGATCCCCGAGGATTGGGGTGGAAGCACCGTATTTGCACCCGTATCCGCAAAAAGCGGCGAGGGCATCGACCAGCTGCTTGACATGATCCTGCTGACCGCAGACATCATGGAACTGAAGGCGAACCCCAAGAGAAAGGCAAGAGGTCTGGTCATCGAGGCAGAGCTGGATAAGGGACGCGGACCTGTGGCTACCGTACTGGTACAGAAGGGTACCCTGCATGTGGGAGACTTTATCTCCGCAGGTGTGGCTCATGGTAAGGTAAGAGCCATGATCGATGACAAGGGACGCAGAGTCAAGGAGGCAGGACCTTCTACTCCCGTAGAGATCCTGGGTCTGTCCGATGTTCCCAGTGCCGGCGAAGTATTCCTGGCACATGATAATGATAAGACAGCAAAATCCTATGCGGAGACCTACCTGGCACAGAATAAGGAAAAGATGCTGGAAGAGACCAAGGGCAGAATGTCCTTAGATGATCTGTTCAGCCAGATCCAGGAAGGCAATCTGAAGGAACTGAACCTGATCGTCAAAGCTGACGTACAGGGTAGTGTAGAGGCAGTAAAACAGTCCCTGATGAAGCTGTCCAATGAAGAAGTAGTCGTAAAATGTATCCACGGCGGCGTAGGTGCCATCAACGAGTCCGACGTATCCCTGGCAAGTGCGTCCAACGCGATCATCATCGGATTCAACGTCCGTCCCGATGCGACTGCCAAGGCAACCGCAGAGAGAGAGGGCGTGGATGTACGTCTGTACAAGGTCATCTACCAGGCCATCGAAGATATCGAAGCTGCCATGAAGGGTATGCTGGATCCCGTATACGAGGAGAAGGTGATCGGTCATGCAGAGGTTCGTCAGATCTTCAAGGCATCCGCTATCGGTAATATTGCCGGTTCCTATGTCTTAGACGGTGTATTCCAGAGAGGCTGTAAGGTTCGTATCACCCGTGAGGGCGAGCAGATCTTTGAGGGCAACCTGGCTTCCCTGAAGAGATTCAAGGATGATGTGAAGGAAGTTAAGGCAGGATATGAGTGTGGTCTCGTATTCGAAGGCTTTGACAAGATGCAGGAGCTGGATATCGTAGAAGCCTACATCATGGTGGAGGTACCACGGTAGGGAGTTATTCTAAGATTACAAAGTACGTAATCTAAGAATAACTAGACCCTGCCGGGAATTTTCGCGAAGCGAAACTTCCGGTGTGGTACGAAGCGAAGCTTCCGGTATATCATGGTTTAGGTTTGAAGTAAGAAGGAATAAGAATGAGAAAAAATAGTGTGAAAAATACCCGTGTGAACGGGGAAGTGCAGTGTGTTCTGGCAGAGATCATCCGGGGCGGTCTTAAGGACCCCCGGATCAGTCCCTGGACCAGTGTGGTCGCTGTGGAAGTGGCACCGGATTTAAAAAGCTGTAAGGCATGGATCAGCGTGTTGGGAGACGAGGAAGTCAGAAAGTCTACCATACAGGGCTTAAAGAGCGCCGAAGGCTATATCCGCAGAGAGCTGGCTCGTACCATCAATCTGCGCAACACTCCGGATATTACTTTTGTGATGGATCAGTCCATCGAATACGGTGTTAATATGTCCCATAAGATCGATGAGGTCATTGCTGCGGACGAACAGGCACAGAAGCCGGAAAATGAAGTTATGGAAGAGACAGAGGAAGGTGACGAATAATGGATTTGCGTGAAGAATGTCGTGGTGCAAAAAAGATCGGCATCAGCGGACATATTCGTCCCGACGGAGACTGCGTGGGTGTATGTCTGTCCTTACAGATGTATCTGCGTAAACTCCTTCCGGAAGCAGAAGTTACCGTATATTTACAGAAGCCTTCCGAAGAGTTTTCCTATCTGAAGGGATACGATGAGATTCAGACCGAGTGCCTGGGGCAGGATCCTTTTGATGTATATTTTGCGCTGGATTGCAGTGGAGACCGACTGGGAGACGCAGAGAAGTATTTTCAGAATGCGAAAAAGAAGATCAACATCGATCATCACATCAGCAATTCCGGCTGCGGTGATGTAAATCTCGTCCGTCCCGAGGTGGGCAGTGCCTGCGAGGTATTGTATCACATCATGGATGCCGAAATCATTGACAGAGATATTGCGGAAGCACTGTATACCGGCATCATCCACGATACCGGCGTATTCCAGTATTCCAATACGACACCGGAGACATTGCAGGCAGCAGCATTTTTGATCTCTTTCGGATTCAATTTTCCCAAGCTGATCGAGGAAAGCTTTTATCAGAAGACATATCTGCAGACACAGATCATGGGCAGAGCTCTGATGGAGAGCATACGCTTCATGGACGGTCGCTGTATCGTGAGCATGGTGGACCGCAAGACCATGGATTTCTACAATGCGGTACCGGGAGATCTGGATGGCATTGTGAACCAGCTGCGCAATATTAAGGGAATCGATTGTGCGATTTTCATGTATGAGACCGGTGTACTGGAGTACAAAGTCAGTATGCGTTCCAATGAGAAGGTTGATGTGGCGAAGGTGGCATCTTTCTTTGGAGGTGGCGGACATGTACGTGCCGCAGGCTGCACCATGAAGGGAACTTTCCATGACTGCGTCAATAATTTGTCACTGCACATAGATAAGCAATTGCGGGGAGAACAGGATTAATGGACGGCATCATCAATGTATACAAGGAAGCAGGTTTTACCTCTCATGATGTGGTAGCCAAGCTTCGTGGGATCTGCCGGCAGAAAAAGATAGGGCACACAGGTACACTGGATCCACAGGCTACCGGTGTGCTCCCTGTATGTCTGGGGAGTGCTACCAGAGCATGCGAAATGCTGACAGACAGGACCAAAGAATATGTGGCAGAACTTTTGCTGGGGAAGATCACAGATACCCAGGATACCACGGGAACCGTTTTGGAAGAGCGGGAAGTAGCGGTGGATGAGGCACAGGTACGTGAAGTGATCGGAAGCTTTGTCGGCGGTTATGACCAGATCCCGCCTATGTATTCCGCGCTGAAGGTCAACGGAAAGAAGCTTTATGAACTGGCCAGGGCAGGTAAAGAAGTGGAACGGCAGGCAAGACACGTGGATCTGCCGGCGATCGAGATCCTGGAGATCCGGCTTCCGGTGGTGAAATTCCGTGTGGAATGCTCCAAGGGAACCTATATCCGCAGTCTTTGTGCCGATATCGGCGGGAAGCTTGGCTGCGGTGGCACCATGCAGAGCCTCGTCCGCACCAGAGTCGGTGAATTCCGGCTTACAGATGCCCTGACACTGACACAGCTGCAGGAACTTCGGGATACGGGCAGATTAGAGGAGGCACTGCTTCCCACGGACCGTATTTTTGCGGATTTTAATGCAGTGCATGTAGAGGAAAAATGGCGGAAATTGATCGATAACGGGAACGCTTTTTATCCGGGACAGACCATGGAGCAGACTACTTATCCTGTGGGAGAGTGGGTGCGTGTTTACAGAGAGGATGACAGCTTTGTGGGCATTTATGCGTATGACGGGGCAAAAGAATGGTACAAGCCCGTGAAAATCTTCCCCAGTAACACAGAAAGCAGGAAATAGACTTGGAAATTATTGCAGGAACAACAGACTTTTATCTGGAAAAAGATACAGCGGTAGCCATCGGCAAATTTGACGGTGTGCATTTGGGGCACAGAAGACTTTTAGAGGAAATCCTGAATAAGAAAAAGAACGGACTGGCAGCCTGTGTTTTCACTTTTGATCCCACACCGGCGGTGCTGTTCGGACTGTCGGATGGAAAAGAATTGACGACAAGAGAAGAGAAAAGACGTCTCTTCGAACGTCTGGGTATCGACATCCTGATCGAGTTTCCACTGACAAAGGAGACTGCGGCCACAGAACCGGAGCGTTTCGTGACAGAGATTCTGGCGAAGCAGATGAATACCCGTTTTGTGGCGGCAGGTGAAGATCTGTCCTTCGGTAAAAATGGTGCAGGCAATGCCGAGCTTTTAGAGAAAATGGCTCCGCAGTTAGGTTTTTGTGTCCGGACCATAGAGAAGATCGAAGTGGACGGCATCGAGGTCAGCTCCACTTACATCCGCAAGCTGGTGGAAGAGGGCCGGATGGAAGAAGCGGAAAAGATGCTGGGAATGCCCTATACTCTGGTGGGATGTGTGGAACATGGCAACCATATCGGTCATACCCTGGGATTTCCCACGGTAAATCTCCTGCCGCCTGCAGGCAAGCTTCTGCCTCCCAACGGGGTCTATTATGCGGCAGTACGTTATAATGGGAAGGCCTATAAAGCTATCAGCAATGTAGGGACCAAGCCGACTGTTTCTTCCGAAAAAAGGATGGGGGTGGAATCCTATCTGTATGATTTTCATCAGGACATCTACGGACAGGAGATCGAGGTGGCATTAAAAAGCTTCCGGCGCCCGGAACGCAGATTCGGATCTTTGGAAGAGCTTAAGAAGCAGCTGGACCTGGATATTGCGGATGGGCGAAACGCATAGAAAAACGGCTGTTATGCGCAAAAATGGTGGAAAACGCGTAAAATTTTGTAAAGAAAAGTAAAAGAAAAGTAAAATTTACATTGCAAGTTTTAATTCTATCTCGTAAAATATATTTTGGATTGTTTCTATTTAGAATAAAGTTTGAAAATAATTATTTTGTTTTTTCGTAAGAGAATCGAGAGAGATTGAGGGATTAAAAATGAGCTTTGGAACAATATTGTCAATGGCCGGAGGTCTGGGACTGTTTTTATTCGGAATGGAACTTATGAGTGATTCCATCGAGAAGGTAGCAGGTGCCAAGCTTCGTCGTATTCTGGAGATCTTCACCACGAACCGTTTCATGGGTATGATCGTAGGTATTATTTTCACCGGTATCATCCAGTCTTCCTCAGCATGTACGGTCATGGTCGTCAGCTTCGTTAACTCCGGGCTGATGAATCTGTATCAGGCAGCGGGAGTTATTCTCGGTGCCAACATCGGTACTACCATCACCTCACAGCTGGTATCATTCAATTTATCGAAAATAGCACCGCTGATCTTATTAGTAGGTGTGGTCGTGATGATGTTCACGAAAAAAGAAAAAGTCCGCAAGGTTGCGGAAGTGGTCGTAGGTTTTGGTATCCTGTTCGTGGGCTTAAGTACCATGTCCCAGGCGATGGCGAATATGAAGAACGAACCTCAGGTAGTGAATCTGCTGATGTCCCTGAAGAACCCGTTCTTAGCTACACTTATGGGATTCGCCCTGACTGCTGTTATTCAGAGTTCGTCCGTAACGGTCAGTATCGTACTTTTACTTGCCAATCAGGATCTGCTGCCGTTACCTATTACACTGTACATTATCTTAGGATGTAATATCGGTGCCTGCGCTACCGCAATGTTAGCTTCCATGACCGGTAAAAAGGATGCGAAGAGAGCTGCACTGATCCATCTGCTGTTCAATATCATTGGCACTGTTATTATCTACATTGCTCTGTTTGTGGCAGGAGATCAGATCGTGGAACTGATCAGGTCTATCTCCGCAGACAACGGCCGGTTCGTGGCAAATGCGCATACGATGATCAAGATCGCTCAGGTAATCATGCTGTTCCCGTTCACCGGCTGGCTGGTGAAGATGACCTACCTGATCGTTCCCGGCGAAGATCAGAAGGTTGGTTACAGAGAAAGCTATCAGTTAAAATACATCGGAGACAAAGTGGTGTTCAACCCCGCTACCGCAGTGGTAGAGGTTGTCAAGGAGCTGGAGCGTATGGCTTCCCTGGCGGAGGAGAACTTAAACCGTGCCATGAATGCGCTGATCACATTAGATGAAGAAGATATTGAGGAAGTCTACGAGGTAGAGAAAAATATCAACTTCCTGAACCATGCTATTACAGATTATCTGGTGAAGATCAATCAGACGACGTTGCCCATCGAAGACTTGAACAGTCTGGGTGCCCTGTTCCATGTGGTGAACGATATCGAGCGTATCGGTGACCATGCAGAGAACGTAGCGGATGCCGCGAGACAGCGCAAGGAAGAGGGAATCTCCATCAGTAAGGAAGCCCAGAAGGAACTGGGAGACATGCTGGAGATGGTCAATAAGATCATCCGTTATGCCGTGGAGATGTTTGCCAAGAGTGATGAGACCCATATGCAGGAGATCGTCACTTTAGAGGATCAGGTGGATGAGAAAGAACGCGAACTGCAGAAGAAGCATGTAGAGCGTCTTACCAAGGGAGAATGTTCTCCCGAAGCCGGTATGATCTTCTCTGATGTCGTATCCGGTCTGGAGAGAGTTGCAGACCATGCCACCAACATTGCATTTGCCATTACCACGGAAGAGGAAATGGATGAAGGCAAGGTAAATAACTAGTAGTATACTGTCTGTGGACAAACCTGTGACAAGAATAACGAAAGGCGGTAAATATATGACAGCGGAGATCATCTGTGTAGGCACCGAAATATTACTGGGGAACATTGTGAATACCAATGCTGCATATCTTGCGGAAAAGCTGGCGGGAGCCGGACTGGACTGCTACTACCAGACGGTGGTGGGAGACAATGCGGAGAGACTGGCGGGAGTACTGAAATGTGCCATGGAACGCTCGGATGTCATTCTGTTATCCGGAGGACTGGGTCCCACGGAGGATGATCTGACCAAGGAGACCGTTGCAAAGGTCTGCGGGAAAAATTTATCTGTGGATGATCACAGCATGGAACGGATCGCAGAATTTTTTGCTGTAAGAGACATACAGCCTACGGATAATAACTGGAAACAGGCCATGGTACCTGAAGGAGCGAAGGTTCTGGATAATGACAACGGAACCGCCCCGGGCATTATTCTGGAGACAGACAGGAACCGTATTGTATTATTACCGGGGCCTCCGGCGGAGCTGATCCCGATGTTCGAGCAGCAGGTATTCCCTTATCTGGAGGGACTGACTCCCGGAATTATCTGCTCCCAGACTGTGAAGATCTGCGGTGTGCCGGAGAGCCAGGTGGAGGATACCCTGAAGGATCTGATCGCCGAACAGACAAATCCGACCATAGCCACCTATGCCAAGACTGGCGAGGTACATATCCGGGTGACGGCTTCCGGGGAGAATGCCAAGGCAGCCGGAAAAGCCATCAAACCTGTGGTGAAGGAATTAAAATCCCGTTTCGGAGCGGATATTTACAGCACAAAAGGGGAGACGACGCTGGAAACGGCAGTGGCGGATCTACTGCTTGCCAACGATCTGACGGTGACTACCGCAGAGTCCTGCACCGGCGGTATGATCGCTGCAAGGATTATCAACGTGCCCGGGGTATCGGAATGCTATAAGGCGGGACTGGTAACTTATTCGAACAAAGCCAAGAGAAAATTCCTGGGTGTACGCCAAGAGCACACTGGATAAATACGGTGCTGTCAGCAGCAAAACCGCCGGTGAAATGGCAAAGGGAGCGGCAATGCTGATGAAGTCGGATGTGGCAGTGGCAGTGACCGGCATTGCGGGTCCGGACGGTGGAACCGAGGAGAAGCCGGTAGGGCTGGTATACATCGCGTGCAGCGTGAAGGGAGAGCTTACGGTGAAGGAATATCATTTCTCCGGAACCCGCAGCCAGATCAGAGAGGCAACCACCTGTGCAGCGCTGATCCTGATGCGCAGCTGCATTCTGAAATACTTCAGCAAGGTTACTTTTGGTAAAAAGTAACAAAAAAATAATTTGTGAGATACCCTCAAAACGAAGGGGGTAAAAATTGTAGATATTGCCGAAAAAAAAGAAATGTATCATGCGTTCTTGCGGGAAGCGGGGATGTGTGGTACATTCTTTTTGTATCTTGTAGCGGAGCAATTCGCTGACATGTCTTTCTATCTCTGATTATCGGCAATTCAGGCATTCGCCAAAATTTCAGACGATTATCGGGACACAATTTGCAAATGGGGGGATGCTTTTAAAGGGAGTTTTATTGGACATAAAATAGATATAATAAAAATAGACATTGACAAACACGAACAAATGTTTTATCCTAAATAAAAGCAGAACATTTGTTCCTTGAAAGAAAAGGAGATTAACATGGAAAAAGACGATAAGCTTAAAGCATTGGACGCGGCACTGAGCCAGATCGAGAAGCAATATGGAAAGGGCGCGGTAATGAAGCTGGGAGATCCCACAGCGCAGATGAATGTGGAGACCATTCCCACCGGTTCTTTAAGTTTGGATATAGCATTGGGACTGGGTGGTATTCCCAAGGGAAGGATCATCGAGATCTACGGACCGGAATCCAGTGGTAAGACCACCGTTACCTTACACATGATCGCAGAGGTACAGAAGAGAGGTGGTATTGCCGGATTTATCGATGCGGAGCATGCATTAGATCCCGTATATGCGAAGAATATCGGCGTAGACATTGATAATCTGTACATTTCTCAGCCGGATAACGGTGAGCAGGCACTGGAGATTACTGAGACCATGGTACGTTCCGGCGCCATCGATATTATTGTAGTAGACTCTGTTGCCGCACTGGTACCGAAGGCGGAGATCGACGGTGACATGGGAGACAGCCATGTGGGCTTACAGGCACGATTGATGTCCCAGGCATTGCGTAAGCTGACCGCTGTCATCAGTAAGTCCAACTGTACCGTAATCTTCATCAACCAGCTGCGTGAGAAGGTAGGTGTAATGTTCGGTAATCCCGAGACTACCACCGGTGGTCGTGCATTGAAGTTCTACTCCTCCGTACGACTGGATGTCAGAAGAATCGAAGCGCTGAAGCAGGGCGGTGAAGTCATCGGTAACCGTACCCGTGTCAAAGTCGTTAAGAATAAGATCGCGCCTCCTTTCAAGGAAGCAGAGTTTGATATCATGTTCGGTGAAGGTATTTCCATGGTAGGAGATATTCTGGATCTGGCAGCCAGCTGTGATGTTGTAGCCAAGTCCGGTGCCTGGTATGCCTATGAAGGGAACAAGATCGGACAGGGACGTGAGAATGCCAAGCAGTATCTGAAGGACAATCCTGCCATCTGTGATGAGATTGCCGAGAAGGTCAGAGAGCATTACGGGTTGAAGGCAGACGTTGCTGCCGCAGCCGAGAAAGAAGAGTAGATACATGCTGGTAACACAGGTTACGGAACTTTCCAAATCGAGAAGTAAGGTATATATTGACCAGGAATTCGCCTTTGTATTATACAAAGGCGAATTGCATCTCTACCATATAAAAGAGGGCGAACCGTTAAAGGAAGAGGACTACCGGACCATCATGCAGGAAGTACTTCCCAAACGGGCGAAGCTTCGTGCCATGAATTTGTTACAGGGACGAGAATATACCACATCGCAGCTTCGGACGAAGCTGCAGCAGGGCTTTTATCCGCCCAAGATCATAGAGCAGGCAATCGACTATGTGGCAGGCTTTCATTATATTGATGACCTGCGGTATGCGGTGGACTATATTACCTATCATGAGGACAGTCGCAGCAGACGCCGGATCGAACAGGATCTGCAGGGCAAGGGAATCTTAGCGGCAACCATAGAAGAGGCATGGCAGGTATGGCGGGAGAACGGTGGTAAGCAGGATGAGCAGGCTATGATCCGGGAGCTCCTTCATAAGAAGAACTACGATACAGAAGGCGAGACGGACTGGAAGGAACGGCAGAAGATATACGCTTTCCTGGCAAGGAAGGGTTTTTCCGCGGAAGTAATTCGTAAGGCAATCGGCGGCATGCATGGCGATGATTTTTAAGAATGTCGAATTGTGCGGTATTTACAAGAAATAATGCACAAAGAATATTTTGATATGGGAACTATTTTTGGAGTAATTGCGACTTGTACTTGACAGAGGTACAATTTCAGTTTACACTAATACTGTTGTGAATTGCTTGTTAGAATGTACATAAATTGCATTCTATTATGAACGATAATTTGTATTGTCGGAGCAAAATGTACAATGAAAATTTCATAAGGAGGTGCTCCTGTAGTGGACACTAATATTGTAATAGTATTAGTGGCTTCTGCAATCGTTCTTGTCGTAGCCGTTATCGCAGCCGTGCTGATCACATCCAAAGTTACTACTTCCCGCCTGAAGAACAATGCGGAGAGTACGATCGGTAATGCGGAGGAGAAGGCAAGAGAGATTATTGATGAAGCTCTGAGAACTGCGGAGAACAAAAAGCGTGAATCACTCCTGGAAGTCAAGGAAGAGTCCATTCGTACCAAGAATGAACTGGACAAAGAGATCAAGGAACGCAGAGCGGAAGCTCAGCGGTATGAGCGCAGAGTTCAGCAGAAGGAAGAGAACATCGACAAGAAAGCAGATGCCATCGAGAAGCGCGAAGCAAGTTTAGCATCCAGAGAAGAAACCCTCAATCGTATGAAGGATGAAGTCTCCAAGCTGAATGAGCAGCGTGTGCAGGAACTGGAACGAATTTCCGGATTAACCTCTGAACAAGCAAAAGACTACTTATTGAAAATTGTTGAAGATGAAGTGAAGCATGAATCGGCCGTGATGATCAAGGAAATGGAGAGTCGGGCCAAAGAAGAAGCAGACAAAAAAGCAAAGGAATATGTGGTCAACGCAATACAGAGATGTGCAGCAGATCATGTCTCTGAGACTACAATTTCCGTTGTACAGTTACCTAATGACGAGATGAAGGGACGTATCATCGGACGTGAGGGACGTAATATCCGTACCCTTGAGACCATGACAGGTGTAGACCTGATCATTGATGATACACCGGAGGCAGTTATTCTGTCCGGATTTGATCCGATCCGACGTGAGGTAGCGAGAATTGCGCTGGAGAAGCTGATCGTGGATGGACGTATTCATCCCGCCAGAATCGAAGAGATGGTGGAGAAGGCGCAGAAGGAAGTCGAAGTAATGATCAAGGAAGAGGGAGAAGCCGCAACCCTGGAGGTTGGCGTACATGGCATCCATCCCGAACTTGTAAGATTACTCGGCAAGATGAAATTCCGTACCAGCTATGGTCAGAACGCATTAAAGCATTCCATCGAAGTGGCACAGCTGTCAGGGCTGTTAGCTGCAGAGCTGGGACTGGATGTGAGACTTGCCAAGAGAGCGGGACTGCTGCATGATATCGGTAAGGCAGTCGACCACGAAATGGAAGGCTCCCATATTCAGCTGGGTGCTGAACTGTGTCGGAAATACAAAGAGAATGCTACTGTTATCAACGCAGTGGAATCTCACCATGGCGATGTAGAGCCTACTTCCCTGATTGCATGTATTGTACAAGCTGCTGATACAATATCCGCTGCAAGACCGGGAGCTAGAAGGGAAACATTAGAAACCTATACTAGCAGATTAAGACAGTTAGAAGATATCACAAACAATTTCAAAGGTGTAGATAAATCTTTTGCTATTCAGGCAGGTCGTGAAGTTCGTGTTATGGTAGTGCCTGAGCAGATCTCAGATGCCGATATGGTACTGTTGGCAAGAGATATTTCCAAGCAGATCGAAGCTGAACTGGAATATCCCGGACAGATCAAGGTAAATGTGATCCGTGAGAGCCGCGTAATTGATTACGCCAAATAACTGACCAGTCAGAAATGACAATTTCATAAGATGTAACAGACAGCCGTTGTATGGAAACATGCAACGGCTGTTTTAATGCATTTTGTATCAAAAAAAGTGAAAGTTCCCTATTGTGTTATCTGCTGTCTTATAGTATGATATTCAAAGTGTATGATTGTATACGATTATCCAATATTCACCGAAGAAAGCGTATTCCCCATGGGAAAGAACGAGAAAGGTATGGTACGAAATGAAAGCATATCAGGAATTATCCAAGGAAGAACTTTTAACATTGAAGGCAGAGCTTAACGCTGCATACGAAGATGCAAAAGGCAAAGGCCTGAAACTGGATATGTCCAGAGGAAAACCGGCAGCGAGTCAGCTGGATATGACAATGGATTATCTCGATGTTGTGAATTCTCAGAGCGCTATGAAGGCTGAGGATGGCATGGATGTTCGTAATTACGGGGGACTGGACGGTATTCCCGAGGCGAAGAAACTGATTGCTGATATTCTGGAAGTGAAGCCGGAGAATGTGATCGTCTGTGGTAATGCCAGTCTGACCATTATGTATGATACCGTATCCCGGGCTATGACCCACGGATTCTTAGGCAATACCCCCTGGTGCAAGCTGGATCATGTAAAGTTCCTGTGTCCGGTACCCGGTTATGACAGACATTTTGGTATTACCGAGCATTTCGGAATCGAAATGATCAACGTTCCCATGACACCGGAAGGACCGGATATGGATCTGGTAGAGAAGCTGGTGAGCGAAGATCCCGCCATCAAGGGTATCTGGTGTGTACCGAAGTACTCCAATCCTCAAGGATATTCTTATTCCGATGAGACGGTAAGACGCTTCGCAGCGCTTACGCCGGCGGCACCGGATTTCCGTATTTTCTGGGATAATGCTTATGCAATTCATCATTTATACGATGACAGACAGGATCAGCTGTTAGAGATTCTCTCCGAATGTGAGAAGGCAGGACATCCTGATATGGTATTTGAGTTCTGCTCTACCTCCAAGGTGACATTTGCGGGAGCGGGTATTGCAGCGATTGCATCCTCTAAGGCAAATCTGGATGATATGCGTAAGTCCATGACGATACAGACTATCGGTTATGACAAGATCAATCAGCTGCGCCATGTGCGTTACTTTAAGGACATCAACGGTGTCCGCGAGCATATGAAGAAGCATGCGGCTATTATGAGACCCAAGTTCGAGGCAGTACTGAAAGTACTGGAGGAGGAACTGGGAGGTCTTGGTATCGGCACCTGGACGAAACCCAACGGCGGATATTTCATTTCCTTTGATGCCATGGAGGGCTGTGCAAAAGCGATCGTGGCAAAGTGTAAGGAAGCCGGTGTGACGCTGACCGGAGCCGGCGCAACTTTCCCTTATAAAAAGGACCCGAAGGATTCCAATATCCGTATTGCACCTTCCTTCCCGACTCCGGAAGAGATGGCAATGGCTACGGATCTGTTCGTACTTTGTGTCAAGATGGTAAGCGTAGATAAATTGCTAGAGAGCAAATAAGTTTATTTGAGTTATATTTGGATGAGAAGGGACGATGAGGCATGGAAAAATTCAAGCGTATCAGCCGTGATCTGGTAGCAAAAGGTGCCATTCTCGATTATTATCAGGATACCATGCAGATTCCTAATGGCAATATTGCAAAATGGGATCTGATCGATCATAAGGGAGCGGCTGCCGTGGTGGCTGTGAGAGAAGACGGCAAGCTTCTGATGGTGCGCCAGTACCGTAATGCACTGGAGCGTGAGACACTGGAGATCCCGGCAGGAGGACTGAATGGCAGGGAAGAACCTACGGATCAGGCAGCTATGCGGGAACTGCAGGAGGAGACCGGGTATCATACCGACCATGTGGAACTGTTGACTTCCATCTATACCACAGTGGCTTTCTGTAATGAGAAGATCGACATCTATCTGGCGAGAGGCCTGAAGGACAGAGGAAGCCAGCATCTGGATGAAGATGAATTCATCAATGTAGAGGCGTATTCCGTGGAGGAATTAAAGCAGATGATCTATGACTGCAAGATTCAGGATTCCAAGACCATCTGTGGTATTCTGACCTATGCTTCAAAATATCTGAATTCATAATATATAATTTGAGATGCTAAGCCCCATCCGACAGATAAAACTGTCTGGTGGGGCTTTTTTGTGCCTATAAAGCATGATCCGGTATGTTGTCCGCATATATTAGCATAACACAGTGAAGCGGAGGATGGGGATTTGTGGAAATGGGACAGATCAATGCTGCCGGCGGGAAAGCTTCCGCTGCGTTTTTTGTTCCTGATCGGATTTGTAATCGGATTGTCTGCAGCATATTTCGGACGGAGAATCTGGTTTCAGACCACGGGGATACTGGACGAAGATATGTTGTACCGGATGAAATATATGACAGTGGACAGCAGAGGATTGTTTTTGTATGTGTTGTGTAAAAGATGTCGGAATTTTATCGTGCTGATCATTATGGCAACCACGTATCTGGGACTGGTGTTTTGTGGGGGGATTACGGTAAAGTACGGATTCTCCATAGGTTTTTTTATAAGTACGGCTATTTACCGGTATGGGGTCAAAGGGCTCTTATTGGGAATTGTAGGTGCATTTCCACAGTATCTGTGTTATGTGCCGGCGATACTTCTGTTGATCAGATGGTGTGAGGATCTGCATCGTAGTATTTATTTTTATCATAATATAACCGGGCAGGGAAAAAAATCCCTGCCCGGCAGATTGGGAAGACTTGCGCTTGTTTTTCTTACGCTTCTCTTAGGATGTGTATTGGAATGCTTTGTGAATCCTGTGTTATTAAAAGGCTTCCTGCAATTTTTCTAAAAAAGCTTCGCCTTATTCGTACTCTGCAATATCGTAGATCAGACGCTCGCTGTCTTCCCAGCCCAGGCAGGGATCGGTGATGGACTTGCCGTAGCAGCCGGCACCTACCTTCTGGTTGCCTTCCTCGATATAGCTCTCGATCATGACACCCTTAACCAGCTTGTGCAGATCGGGACTGAGCTTACGGCTGTGCATTACCTCCTTGGTGATACGGATCTGCTCCTTGAACTGCTTGTTGGAATTGGAGTGGTTCGCATCAATGACACAGGCGGGATTCTTCAGGTCCATCGTATTGTACATATCCCACAGGCGGATCAGATCTTCATAATGGTAGTTGGGAATGTTGGCACCATGCTTGTTGGTAGCACCGCGCAGTACAGTATGTGCCAGGTCGTTGCCATGGGTGTTCACTTCCCATCCGGTATAGATGAAAGAGTGGGGATGCTGTGCCGCATATACGGAGTTCAGCATTACGGAGAAGTCTCCGCTGGTAGGGTTCTTCATGCCGGCAGCCACATCAAAGCCGCTGACGGTCAGACGATGCTGCTGATCCTCTACGGAACGGGCACCGATGGCCACATAGGAGAGGATGTCGGATACATACCCCCAGTTCTCAGGGTATAACATTTCGTCTGCAGCGGTAAGTCCTGTCTCCTGGATCGCACGGATGTGCATTTTACGCATTGCCATCAGACCAGCCAGGAAATCCGGCTTTTTCTCGGGATCGGGCTGGCTGGTGATGCCCTTGTAGCCTTCGCCGGTAGTACGGGGCTTATTTGTATAGATTCTGGGGATCAGGATCAGCTTGTCCTTGACCTGCTCATTGACTCTTGCCAGGCGATTGACGTAGTCACATACGGAATCCTCGTTATCAGCGGAGCAGGGTCCGATGATCACAAGGAATTTATTGCTTTTGCCGGTGAGAACATCACGGATCTCGGCATCTCTTTCTTCTTTGATCTTGGCTAATTCTGCCGGAAGAGGCAGTTCCTTGCGGATCTCCGCAGGAGTGGGGAGTTTTTTGATAAATTCAAAGCTCATAGTATTCCATCGTGCGCGGGGCACGTCCTTTCTGCTAAATGTTATTGCTCATTATAGACCAGATCGAGCCCGGATGCAAGAGAATTTAGCGAGTTAAAGTGAAAAAGGATAAAGAGATAAATAAATTGCTGCACTAAAGCGTTAATTTGTAAAAATTTATTGACAGGATAAACGCTTTGCCATAAAGTTAGATGTAGTTAAAATAACTGCATAAATACATGAACTACAAGAGAGGGCAAAAATATGTATGGAACAATTTGGGCATTACTACCGCCAGTGGTAGCAATTGTACTGGCACTGATCACAAAGGAAGTATATTCATCACTGTTTATCGGTATCGTTACGGGAGCTCTGATCTATACCGGATTTTCTCCCATTGCGACGCTGGACACAGTGATCAACGATGGATTCATCAATTCCGTTGCGGATGCATGGAATATCGGTATCTTCATGTTCCTGATCCTGCTTGGAACCATGGTGGCACTGATGAACAAGGCAGGAGGCTCTGCAGCCTTCGGTGAATGGGCGAAAAAGCATGTAAAGACCAGAGCGGGAGCACTGCTTGCCACCTTTTTATTAGGTGTTCTGATCTTCGTGGATGACTATTTCAACTGTCTGACCGTAGGCTCCGTTATGCAGCCGGTCACAGACGGACACAAGATTTCCCGCGCAAAGCTTGCATATATCATAGATGCCACGGCGGCACCCATCTGTATGATCGCACCGATCTCTTCCTGGGCAGCAGCAGTATCCGGCATGGTGGATGAGGGTGTGTATTCCGGCATCGAACTGTTCGTAAGGGCGATTCCCTATAACTATTATTCGCTGTTAACCATTGTATTTGTCGTCGGAATGGCACTGATGGGATTCGATTACGGTCCCATGGCTAAGCATGAGCGTAATGCCAGAGAAAAGGGGGACCTGTTCACTGAGGGTGAACGCGTGACAAATGCGGATAACGCACCCAAGGGTTCTGAAAGAGGAAAAGTATATGATCTGTTGATCCCTGTGATCGTACTGATCATCTGTTGTGTCGTTGGTATGATCTATGTCGGCGGATTTTTCGAAGGTGTGGGTTTCATCGATGCCTTCAGTGCGACAGATGCTTCTGTGGGACTTCCCTGGGGATCGCTGATCGCGCTGCTGTTTGCCATTGTATATTATCTGTGCAGAAGACTGGTATCCTTTAAGGAGGCCATGAATTGTCTGACCCAGGGCTTTATTGCTATGGTACCTGCCATGCTGATTTTGACCTTTGCCGTTACCCTGAAGACCATGACCGGACTGTTAGGTGCGGATGTTTATGTGGCAGGTCTGATGCAGGGCGCATCTACGGGGCTGACCAATATGCTTCCCGCGATCATCTTCCTGGTAGCATGCTTCTTAGCTTTTGCTTCCGGTACCAGCTGGGGAACCTTCGGTATTCTGATCCCTATTGTAACCGGCGTATTTACCGATCCTGCTACCGGAGCCATCGTACCCGGAGCCGAGCATCTGATCATCATCGGTGTGTCTGCATGTCTGGCAGGTGCTGTTATGGGTGACCATTGTTCTCCCATCTCCGATACCACGATCATGGCTTCCGCAGGAGCACAGTGTAATCATATTAACCATGTATCCACCCAGGTACCTTACGTACTGACTGTGGCAGCAATCTCTTTTGTGACCTATATCATTGCCGGATTTGTACAGAATGTGGTGATCTGTCTGGTAATCGGTATTCTGCTGACACTGGGGACACTGCTTGTACTGAAGCGTGTCTTCGGACAGAAGACTGCTACGCAGCAGTAACGCATGACGGGGATAATAAATATTAGTACAGAAATGTGTCTGAATGTGTCTGTGAGAAAGGAAACATATAGAAACTATGAAATACGATTATCTGGTCGTCGGTTCCGGCCTGTACGGAGCCGTGTTCGCAAGAGAAGCGGCTGACAGAGGGAAAAAGGTTCTTGTGATCGATAAGCGCCCCAATGTGGCGGGTAATATTTACACGGAAAAAGTGGAAGGGATCCATGTCCACAAATACGGTGCCCATATTTTTCATACCAATGATACGAAGGTATGGAAGTATATTACGAGATTTGCGGAGTTCAACCGGTTCACCAATTCCCCGGTGGCAAACTATCGTGGGGAACTGTATTCCCTGCCCTTTAACATGTATACCTTTAATAAAATGTGGGGTGTAGTGACACCTGCGGAAGCAGCGGCGAAGATCGAAGAGCAGAAAAAAGAAGCATGTATCACGGAGCCGAAGAACTTAGAAGAGCAGGCCATTTCTCTGGTCGGAAGAGACATTTTTGAAAAGCTGATCAAGGGCTATACAGAGAAGCAGTGGGGACGTGACTGTAAGGATCTTCCGGCATTTATCATCAAGCGTCTGCCGGTTCGACTGACTTTTGATAATAATTACTTCAACGCCTTGTATCAGGGCATTCCCATCGGCGGTTACACGAAGCTGGTGGAGCATTTGTTAGAAGGTATGGAAGTACGCCTGAATACAGATTATCTGGAGCAGAAGGAGGAACTGGACAGACTGGCGGAGACAGTCGTCTATACCGGTCCCATCGATGCGTATTTCGGATATTCGCTGGGAGCATTGGAATATCGTTCCGTAAGATTTGAGACAGAGGTGCTGGATATTCCGAACTTCCAGGGCAATGCGGCAGTGAATTATACGGATCGTGAGACTCCCTGGACCCGGATCATTGAACATAAATGGTTCGAGTTCGGCAAAGACGAACAGGGACAGGAGTTACCGAAGACGGTCATCAGCAGAGAGTACAGCTCCGAATGGAAGCCGGGAGATGAGCCTTACTATCCGGTCAACGATGAAAAGAACGGCGCGCTGTATGCTGAGTATAAGAAGCTGGCAGATGCCGAGCAGAATGTGATCTTCGGAGGAAGACTGGCGGAATACCGCTATTATGATATGGATGCGGTCATTGCTTCCGCATTGAAAAAGAGTGAAGAAGTACTGTGATCATTCAGACCACGGTGGTGAGCCTACCTGGTGTGAATCATAAAAAATGCAACGGTGAATTTGCCGTTGCATTTTTTGTCTCAAGAAATTCAATTCATTAACCGATCTGCGGTTTTGCTTTTCTCTTGTTGCGGAACTCTCTGACTGCGATCAGCAGGTCGTAACGATATACCAGGGTGTACATCACAGCCGCCATAACGAAAGCGGTGAGCACATCGAAGACGGAGTGCTGTTTGATGAACATGGTCGCCAGGATGATGGAAGAAGCCAAAACCAGGGATCCGATGCGGATGCCCTTTTTCTTCTCGAAGCACTTGCTGCGGATGATCGCAAAATGTGCACCCAGGGAATTATATACATGAATGCTGGGCCACAGGTTGGTAGGTGTGTCTGTCCGGTACAGAGCGGCTACCATGCGGGTGAAGATATTGTCTCTGGGCATTACTGCGGGACGAAGGTGCTGTCCGTTAGGCCATAGCGTGGATACAATCAGGAAGATCGTCATGCCTGTAAAGAGGAAAATACAGGTGCGGTAGTAATCCTCTTTATCTTTGAAGAAAAAGTAAATGACGACTGCCGATACATAGGCAAACCATAAAAAGTAAGGAATGACGAACACTTCACAGAAGGGAATGTAGTCATCCGCCGCCATATGTATGATCCGGTAATGTCCGGTGGTGTTCTTCTCCAGCCAGACGAACCATGTCATATAGATAATGGCATATATAATAAGTGGAACGGCATGTTTATATTTTAAATAGAAGATCTTAAGCTTTTCCATAAAAACCTCATTTCTCTACCAAACCTATGCTTCAAAATCAATTTTAGTATAATCACCAGAAGAAAAAAATCAAGGTTTTTTTGGAATACTTAAGCATTCTTAAGAAAATCTTTAGAGTGCGTTTATTTCACTTTGGGAGTGACCATGCGGATGGCACCGGGGAGGCATTCTACCCGAAAACCACAGCTTTTTCTGGTCACTTCTCCGTCGGTATGTACCCATAGCGGAGAGGAGGTGGTAATGGACATCCGGGTGGCGGTATGCGCATTGATCCCCTTAACAAAATAGTGTTTACCGAAAAAGGCTGTGGGCAGGGCAAGCAGCACCAGTCCTTTGGAAATATTACCTACCGAGCACAGATCCAGCACGCCGTCATGATCATTGGCGGATGGACAGAACATGAAACCGCCGCCCTCGTAGCGGTGACTCATACAGGTAACGAACAAAAAGCGGGGAAGTGATAAGTCTTCCTGCCTGTTATGCACGGTGTCTTCCAACGTCAGGGTACAGGAGACCTTGCGGGCGGTGATCAGCTGCTTTAAGGCGATTCCTAAATACGTCAGCTTGCCAAGACCGATCCGGTTCATGGTATCCTTGATGGGGGAATGCATGGCTTCTGCACAGACGGCTGCGTCAAAGCCGATTCCACAGCTGACAGCAAACAGCCTGGATTCTTCCGGCTGATCCTCATCGAGATAAGTAAGTCTCCCTAAGTCTATGACTCTGGGAGCAGCATCCCGAAGGATCAGATCAAGGGCTGCTTTCGGCTCTTTGGGAATATTAAGATCCCTGGCCAGATCGTTGCTGGAGCCGGTGGGAATGTAACCCAGGATAACTTTAGAAGGATCAGCGATGCCCTGTATGGCTTCGTTCACCGTGCCATCTCCACCTAGGACAACGAGCTTTAAATCAGGATCGTCTTTATGTCCTGCGGTGATCTGTGCAGCCAGCTGCTTTACTTCTCCGGCCTTTTTTGAAAAATAGGTCTGATATACGGCATTGCTTTCTTTCAGAGCAGGTTCAATCTGCTCAGACCAGATCTTCGCCCCTCTGCCGGAGCGGGAGGCGGGATTGATAATAATATGATACATGAGGATACCTCATCTTTCGTAAGGATATAACTAAAGCTTATTCTAACACACTCAGGGGCTTCTGCCAACATTGTTCATTTTCCATCTTTGCAACTGAATAGTTCTATGCTATACTAAACCATAAGTTTAGCGAATTAACGTAACATAAGGAGGAATGAGGCATGTATTCATTGGATGAAGTAAAAAAAGTAGATCCCGAGGTGGCACAGGCCATTATTGACGAGGAGAATCGTCAGAACAGTCATATCGAGCTGATCGCTTCCGAGAACTGGGTAAGCAAGGCAGTCATGGCGGCAATGGGCAGTCCCCTGACCAATAAATATGCGGAAGGTTATCCCGGCAAGAGATATTATGGTGGCTGTGAATGCGTGGATGTTATCGAGAATCTGGCAATCGAGCGTGCCAAGAAACTGTTTGGCTGTGATTATGCCAATGTACAGCCTCATTCCGGAGCACAGGCGAATATGGCAGTGCAGTTTGCTGTACTGAAGCCCGGTGATACTATCATGGGTATGAATCTGGATCATGGCGGACATCTGACCCATGGTTCACCTGTGAATATGTCCGGTAAATATTTCCATGTAGTACCTTATGGCGTGGATGACAACGGATTCTTAGATTATGACAGAATGAGAGAACTGGCACTGGAATGCAAGCCTAAGATGATCATTGCCGGTGCTTCTGCGTATGCCAGAACCATTGATTTCAAGAAGTTTCGTGAAGTGGCGGACGAAGTGGGCGCTGTGCTGATGGTGGATATGGCACATATCGCAGGACTGGTGGCAGCAGGTCTTCATCCAAGCCCCATCCCTTATGCAGATGTAGTGACCACTACGACCCACAAAACACTGCGCGGACCCAGAGGCGGTCTGATCCTGTGCAATAAGGAAGCCAATGAGAAGTTCAACTTCAACAAAGCCATCTTCCCCGGCATCCAGGGCGGCCCGCTGATGCATGTCATTGCTGCCAAGGCAGTCTGCTTCGAGGAAGCATTAAGCGACGACTTTAAAGTATATCAGAAGAATATCGTGGACAATGCCCATGCACTGTGCAAGGGTCTGATGAGCCGTGATATCAAGATTGTATCCGGCGGCACTGACAACCACCTGATGCTGGTGGATCTGACCCCTTACGGACTGACCGGTAAGGCTGTGGAGAAGCTGTTGGATGCAGCGCACATCACTGCCAACAAGAACACCATCCCCAACGATCCCCAGTCTCCGTTTGTGACCAGCGGTATCCGTTTAGGAACCCCGGCAGTAACCTCCAGAGGTCTGAACACCGAGGACATGGATCAGGTGGCAGAAGCCATTGCTCTGGTCATCAAGGGCGGCGAAGAGCAGGTTCCCGCAGCCAGAGCCATCATTCAGAAATTAACAGACAAGTATCCTTTGATCTAAAGATCAGAGTATCAAAAAAGAGCCGAAAGGCTCTTTTTTGATGCTCAGAAATGCTTAAAAACGCCTGAAAAAGATAAAAATGGGGGTTGTCTTTCGTACTTTACTGTGCTAGAATATCCCTCAGTGAAAAACAAGTGTCCGTACTACGGATACGAAATGCGGAAAGGATAACATATGGGAGAAACGACCAAGTATTTCGTGGTGAAGCAGAAGGCAATCCCCGAGGTACTGTTAAAGGTAGTGGAAGCAAAGCGGCTTCTTGAGTCAGAGAAGGTTCTGACCATACAGGAAGCGGTTGATGCAGTTGGCATCAGCCGCAGTTCTTTTTATAAGTACAAGGATGATATCTTTCCGTTTCATGACAATTCCCAGGGAACGACCATCACGCTGACTTTCCAGATGGATGACGAACCGGGAATCTTGTCGGATGTGCTGAAGATCATCGCAGAGTACCGGGCGAATATCCTGACGATCCATCAGAGTATTCCGATCAACGGAATCGCATCTCTGACACTGAGTATACAAGTACTGCAGACTACGGGAGATATTTCCCGGATGATCGAACAGCTGGAGGGGCAGCCCAGTGTACATCATGTGAAAATACTGGCAAAGGAATAATGTCGGAACGAAAAAGATAAAAGCGAGGAGAATATTATGATCAATGTTGCGGTATTGGGCTACGGCACCGTCGGCAGCGGTGTGGTAGAAGTTATTGAGAAAAATAAGGACATGGTAAATAAAAAGTCCGCACAGGAACTGGAAGTGAAATACATCCTGGATCTGAGAGACTTCCCCGGAGATCCTTATGAGAATAAGGTCATTCATGATTTCAATACGATCTTACAGGATGACAGCGTAACTATCATCTGTGAGACCATGGGCGGTGTCGGAGCTGCTTACCAGTTCACGAAGCAGGCACTGGAACTGGGCAAGAGTGTCTGCACCTCCAACAAGGAGCTGGTAGCAAAGCATGGTCCCGAACTGTTGCAGATCGCCAGAGAGCACAACTGCAACTACTTATTCGAAGCAAGTGTGGGCGGCGGTATTCCCATTATCCGTCCGCTGAACTATTCCCTGACCGCGGAGAAGATTGAGGCTGTCAACGGTATCTTAAACGGTACCACGAACTATATCTTAAGCAAAATGGAAAAAGAAGGCGCGGATTTCGATACCGTCTTAAAGGAAGCACAGGACAAGGGCTATGCGGAGCGCAATCCGGAAGCAGATGTGGAAGGCCATGATGCCTGCCGCAAGATCGCGATTTTGTCTTCTCTGATGTTTGGTAAAAACGTGGATTCCGAGAAAATCCCTACCGAGGGTATTACGAAGATTACCGCAGCAGATTTCGAATATGCCAATGCTGCGGAGTATACCATCAAGCTGTTAGGCAGAAGCCGTGCGATTGACGATGACACAGCGGAAGTTATGGTGGCACCGTTCATGCTTCCCAAGGACCATCCCCTGGCCATGGTATACGGGGTGTTCAATGCTGTATTTGTCACCGGCAATATGCTGGGAGATTCCATGTATTACGGACGGGGCGCAGGCAAGCTTCCCACCGCCAGTGCAGTGGTATCGGATGTCATCGACTGTGCAAGACATCAGGGTAAGGTGATCATGTGTTTCTGGGACAAAGAGGAAGTAAAGCTGGTAGATACAGGTGAGTCTGTAAGAAGCTTTTTTATCAGAGCAAAGGCCGGAGCGGAAGCTAATGTAGAGGCTGCTTTCCCCGGAGGTAAAGAGCTGCATTTAGAAGACCGTAAGGAAGACTTCGGATACTTCACACAGCCCATGAAGGAGAGTGAGTTCCTGGCAAAATACGAAGCACTGGGTGAGCAGATGCTTGGCAGGATCCGCCTGGTGTAAAAAAAGAATATTATAAAGAGTACTAAATATATATATTTGAGGAGAAAATGTTATGTCAAAAGTAGTGAAATTCGGTGGAAGCTCTCTGGCAAGTGCAGAGCAGTTCAAAAAGGTAGGAAATATCATCCGTGCGGATAAGGAGAGGAAATATGTGGTACCTTCCGCACCGGGAAAAAGATTTTCCAATGATACCAAGGTAACAGATATGCTGTATGCCTGCTATGATCTGGCAGATCAGGGCAAGAGCTTCAAAGCAGAACTGGATGCCATTAAGGCACGTTACCAGGAGATTATAGATGGTTTACAGCTGGATCTGGATCTTAGTGAAGAGTTTGGGACCATTGAGAAAAATTTCAAGGCAAAATCCGGAAGCAATTATGCAGCTTCCCGTGGCGAATATCTGAACGGTATCATCATGGCAAATTACTTAGGCTATGATTTCATTGATGCGGCAACTGTAATTTTCTTCGATGAAAACGGTGAGTTTGACGCAGTAAAGACCAACGAAGTACTTCGTGCCAGACTGGCAGAGAGCAAGGAAGCGGTAGTTCCCGGATTCTACGGTTCGATGCCTGACGGAACGGTAAAGACCTTCTCCAGAGGCGGATCCGATATTACCGGTTCCATTGTGGCTAAGGCTGCCAAAGCGGATGTCTATGAGAATTGGACGGATGTGTCCGGTTTCCTGATCGCAGATCCCAGAATCATCGATCATCCCGAGGCTATTGAGACCATCACCTACCGCGAACTTCGCGAGCTGGCATATATGGGAGCTACCGTACTGCATGAGGATGCCATCTTCCCGGTACGTCAGGAGGGTATTCCCATCAATATCCGCAATACGAATGCACCGGAAGACAACGGCACATGGATCGTGGGAAGTACCTGCCAGAAGTCCAAATATGTCATCACCGGTATCGCCGGTAAAAAAGGCTTCTGTGCTGTGAACATTGAAAAAGATATGATGAACTCCGAGATCGGTTTCGGCAGAAAAGTACTGCAGGCGTTTGAGGAGAACGGAATCTCCTTCGAGCATGTTCCCTCCGGTATTGATACCATGACCGTATTCGTACATCAGGATGAATTCATGCACAAGGAGCAGAAAGTAGTGGCAGGCATCCACAGACTGGCAAATCCCGACACCATCGATATCGAGTCCGATCTGGCGCTGATCGCCGTGGTAGGTCGTGGCATGAAGTCCACCCGCGGTACAGCAGGCAGAATCTTCTCTGCACTGGCACACAATAATATCAATGTCAAGATGATCGACCAGGGATCTTCTGAGCTGAACATCATCATCGGTGTGGCAAATGATGATTTCGAGACCGCGATCAAGGCAATTTATGATATCTTTGTAATTACAAGACTATAAGCTGATACGATATAAAAAAGGCAGGTCATTAAGACCAATGTCATTTAGTTAGGCGCAAATCATTAAGTTAAGGGGTAAGTCTGCTTTTCCGATACCCCCACTCTTTAGCAGATTGCACATATAAAACACAGCATTAAGTTAAGAAAAGTATAGACGTATGAAAAACTACAATTATCGGCATTTTTGTAAAAACAGGCGAATTTTCAGTACATTACTGCGACTAGTGAGAATTTGTCCAAAATGAGGATTATTTGTTTTTTAGAAAAAAAGGTCAAAACTTTGTGACGTTACACCGACTAGTTAAGATTTTTGATTATTGCTGTTTTTCAACTATACATGAAATATTCCATACATTGTGCAGACTAGTTGATAAAATGAAAAATAAGGACGATTTGTTAACGCAGGTGTGTGACAACTGTATACTGTAGATAATAACAAATGAGTATTTGATTTATGGGAGTAAGAAGTACGTGATAGGATTTATAAAGAGAATCTATTTAAAATATGGTGTGGAAATAAGATACCTTATTTGTGGTGTGTTAACTACAATGATTAGTTGGGGAGCAAAATATCTAGCTACTTATGTACTCGATTCATCAATTGTATGGCAAAATAGTATGCTATCAGCAATTACATGGATAACAGGTGTCTGTGCTGCATTTGTACTCAATCGAATTATTGTTTTTAGGAGTAAAGATACTAACTGGTTTTTAGAGTTCCTAAAGATGTTCGGCGGAAGATTAGGAGTGGGAGTTGTTGGCATTATTCTTCAGAATATTTTTGTTAATGCCCTTGGTATCAATCTTTGGGTCTCGACAATAATTTGGGCTGTTATCGAAGTTTTATCCAATTACTTTGTATCCAAGTTTTGGGTATTTACAAAGAAGAAATAGTAGCCCAATTTGCCAAGCATGTATACTAATGCACAATTGAGAAAAAAGCCCTTCCACATTGGTCGGTGTGGAAGGGTATCTCTTTTTCTAAAATCTTAACTTAATGACATTGGTCATTAAGACCTGTCTTTTTATATCTCCGGATACTGGATCATGTCCAGGATCGGAGTCCGCATTATGTATTGATAAGCTTCAAAAATTTTCTCCGCAGGCACATTCTTGGGAGAAGAGAGCCAAAGCTTCAGAATCTCGATCAGTAATAGAGCATTATAATGTGCCAGCGATTGCGGAGTGATCAGATCGCAGGGCATTTTCTTCATGGGATGTCTGGAGAGAATACAGAAAAAAGTCTCTTCGCAGTAATGGGCAAAAAATTCTCCGAAGCTGTTCTGACCTGTGATCTCAAAAAGCCTGCGGTAATATTCCTTATTTTTCTCAAAGCAGATAAACATCAGCTTAATGGCTTCGTGTTCCATGTCATTTTCAATCATGACTTCGACCTTGCTGCCGATATCCCGGTCAAACAAGAACTCGATCACTTCGTATTTATCCTGAAAATAATTATAGAAAGTCGGGCGGATCACATGAGCACCATCCGTGATCATTTTAATGGATATCTTCTGAAAAGGCATGGTAAGCACAAGTGCCCGAAAGCTGTCAGCCAATAATTCCTTTGTCTTCATCACATGACTCCTTTTCCCATAAAAAGAACCAAGATAGAGATATTATAAACAAAAAATAACCGTTTCTCAACCCAAAACGACATTTTCCCCAAAATGTCGCGGAATATTTACATTTATCGAAATAATGTAAAATCAGGAAAAACTCTGTGCCGGGGTTGTATCTTACTATATGTCCGGAAATAGCATATCATAGTCGCAGAAAGGAGATGTATGGATGGCGTGGTATGAAATACTGATCGTATCGGTAGGACTTTCCCTGGATGTTTTTACCTATGCATTATATAAGGGTGCAATGCTTTCTAAACTGGATAAAAAGCAGATTCTGAAAATGACGCTGCTGTTCACAGGTTGGCAGAGTGGGGCAATGCTCTTAGGAAGCCTGCTCTCGGAGCTTCCGTACATTGCCATGAATTATCAGCGTACAGAGAGACTGTTCCGGGCAGCTTCCGCTGCTATTTTTTTCCTGATCGCGATCTGGCTGATCGTACGGGCATCCCAGATGCGGGATCCGGTAGAACGCAGGGAGGATGTATTTGCCTGGAAGCAGTTATGTGTCTGGGCCATGCTTACCAGTGTGGACTCTTTCCTGTCGGGAATCGGCATGGGATTTTTAGATACCGGAGTAACCGTACAGATCATACAACTGGCGATCATGGCTGCGTTAGCCGTGGTTACCGGTATCTATGCAGGATACCGGATCGGATGTCACGGGAGAAGCCGTGTACTGATCAGTGGTGCGATCATCTTCCTGGTGGCAGGGATCGATGTGCTGTTCCGCTATTATAGCTAGAACAGGGGCATTTACATAAAAATACAAAAGAGAGGTAGATTAATATGGCAGACGTAAAACATAAGGTAGAGAGAGCTGCTTTCGGTGCAGCGGTCGATGGAATTTTAAAGTATGTGAACAAGGATGAAGAAGACAGAGAAAAAGCTTTCTTAAAGCTGGTGGATCTGTCCGAAAAATTTATGGGAAATACGTTTTCGAAGGAAAGCTACGATGCGGCGAGACGTATGATCCGGGAACCGGACAGCAAGTGGATGCAGTATGTGAACCGCATTTTAAATGAAGTGGATCCTCACGTCATCAAAATGTCCGCGCTGGACTATGGCTTTGAGGCAGCCTTCTGCGGTAAAAAAGAGATCAATGAGATGCGTGTCAAGCATCAGTGTAATATTCCATGGCTGATCCTGATGGATCCCACAAGTGCCTGCAATCTGCACTGTACCGGATGCTGGGCAGCAGAATACGGCAACCGTCTGAATTTAAGCTTTGAAGATATGGACCGTATCGTTACCGAGGGTAAGGAGCTGGGCATTTATCTGTATTTCTTCACCGGTGGCGAACCCCTGGTGCGTAAGGACGATATCATCCGTTTATGTGAGAAGCATGATGACTGTGGCTTCCATGCATTTACCAACGGCACCCTGATCGATGAAAAATTCTGTCAGGATATGAAGCGCGTAGGTAACTTCTCCGTAGCTATCAGCCTGGAAGGCTTCAATGAAGTAAACGATCTGCGTCGTGGCAAGGGCGTGTTTGATAAGGTCATGCATGCAATGGATCTGATGAAGCAGTACGGTCTGATCTTCGGTACTTCTATCTGCTACACCAGCAAAAACTATAAGGTAGTCACCAGTGATGAATTCCTGGATATGATCATTGAAAAGGGCGCCAGATTCAGCTGGTATTTCCATTATATGCCGGTAGGAAATGAGGCATCCTGTGAGCTGCTTCCGGATCCGGATCAGAGAGAGTATATGTACCACCGCATCCGCAAGATCCGTGCCATGAAGGGAGGCAAGCCTATCTTCGCCTTTGACTTCCAGAACGATGGTGAATATGTGGGTGGCTGTATCGCAGGCGGCAGAAACTATTGCCATATCAACCCCAACGGAGATGTGGAGCCCTGCGTATTCATCCATTATTCGGGTGCCAATATCAAGGAAGTGGATCTGCTGACTGCGTTGAAGCAGCCTCTGTTCATGGCATACCGTGAGAACCAACCTTTCAACTGCAACCATTTAAAGCCCTGTCCGATGCTGGAGAATCCGGAAATCTTACAGCGCATGGTACATGAGACCGGAGCCCATTCCACTGACTTACAGTCACCGGAATCCGTGGAGCATCTGTGTGGAAAATGTGCGGAGTATGCAAAAAACTGGGATGTGCGGGCACAGGAGCTGTGGCAGAAGAATCGGAACAATAAATAATAGTTCTTTTACAAAAGTTTATATTTAGTTAATTGCTTTTTGCCTTTCGGCAGACCATAATGTAGGTAATGTTCAGAGCCGGCTTCGCGAACGAGGCTCTGAAAGATTTGGATAATATGTCCCCTGCATGGTGGCAGACGAAAGGTGGTACTTCATGAAAGAGAAGTTACAGCGTTTCATGTGGGGGCGTTATGGCAATGACCGCTTCAATCAGTTTCTGATGATTGTGGCTCTGGTCTGCCTGGCGCTCTCTTTTTTTGGTCTGAGAATATTTTATGTGCTGGCTCTTGCCCTGCTGGTCTATGTCTATTACCGGATGTTTTCCAGAAATATGAGCAAGAGAAGCGCAGAGAACCAATGGTATCTCCAAAAAGAAATGAAGGTGCGCAGCTGGTGGCAGCGCCGGAAGCAGTTATTTGCCGGACGCAAGGATTACAAGATCTTTAAATGTCCGAAATGCGGACAGAAGCTCCGGGTGCCCAGACACAAAGGAAAGATTGCGATCCACTGCAGAAAATGTGGAGAGGAATTTATCCGCAAGACCTGACAGGACAGGCAGGATTACAAATGGAAAATAAGCAAAACCGGGAAATAAGAAAGGATGGTGAGTCAGATGTTCGGATATATTGTGGTCAATCAGTCGGAGATGAAATTCAAGGAGTATGATGTGTATCGATCCTATTACTGTGGATTATGCCAGAGCCTGAAGGAGCGCTATGGTGTGCTGGGGCAGCTTTCACTGAATTACGATATGACCTTTATCCTGATGCTGCTCACTGGCTTATATGAACCAAAGGAGCAGGAGGATCAGTGCAGATGCGTGGCACATCCTCTGGAAAAGCATGCCACGAGAAGAAATCTGTTCACGGATTATGTGGCGGATATGACGGTACTTTTTGCCTGCTATAAGGCGGAGGATGACTGGGAGGACGAAAACAGCCTGCGAGGATTGGTGTACAGCCATCTCCTGGAGAGAAAAATCCATAAAAAGCCTTTGCTGTATGGAGAAAAAGTGAAAAACATCGCACTGGCAATGCAGGATTTTGCAGATGCGGAAAAGCAGGGAAATGCGGACATCGATACTATGGCAGGACTGTTTGGAAAAGTTATGGCGCAGATCGTATCCTGCCGCGAGGATGAGTGGAAGAATAATCTGGCGAGACTGGGATTTTTCCTCGGAAAATTTATCTACCTGCTGGATGCCTACGAGGATGTTGAACAGGATATCAAAAAAGGAACCTACAATCCGCTAAAGAAACGTTATGCGGAACCCGGCTTCGAGGAGGAATGCAGACAGATCCTGACTATGATGATGTCAGAGTGCTGTAAGGAATTCGAACAGCTTCCTATATTACAAAATGTGGATATTTTGCGGAATATTCTGTATTCCGGTGTATGGTGCCGTTATGAGATCGTGCGGAAAAAACGGGAAAAAGACAATGCAAAAGAGGTAACGGAAAATGAATTATGATCCGTATAGTGTCCTGGGGGTGAGCAGAGATGCTTCCGAGGAAGAAATCAAAAAAGCATATAAGACCCTGAGCAGAAAATATCATCCCGATGCCAATATCAATAATCCCAACAAGGATCAGGCAGAAGAAAAGTTCAAGGAGATACAGGCAGCGTATCAGCAGATCATGAAGGAACGAACAGAAGGTTACAGCTACGGCGGTGGATATGGCAGCCGCGGAAGCAGCTATGATCAGAGACAGAGTTATGGCGGCTTCGGTCAGGACTTTGGGGACTTCTGGCAGCAGGCAGGCTGGCAGCAGCAGACTTCCGGATATGAGGAAGAACCGAGACTGCGGGCAGCCGGCAATTACATCAGAAACGGTTATTACAGAGAGGCAAGAAATACCCTGGACGGCATGGGAGAGCATGAAAAGACTGCCAGATGGTATTATTACAGTGCGATGGCGCATATGGGACTGGGCAACAATGTGGCAGCACTGGAGCATGCAGGCAAGGCAGTGACACTGGAACCGCAGAATATGGAATACCAGATGCTTCTGCAGAGACTCCAGAGAGGCGGACAATGGTATGAGAGCAGACAGGCAGCCTATGGCTATCCCAATGCGAGTGGAAATGACCTGTGCTTAAAAATCTGTCTGGCGAACCTGTTCTGCAATCTGTGCTGCGGTGGTGGCGGTCTGTGTTTCGGAGGATATGGTGGAAGAGGAATGTTTTAAAAAAGGTACTTGCTTTTTCTGGGTTTCCTCACTATAATAAATATACAAGATGTAGATGCGAAATGAATTTTAAAACACAAAATCTAGTAATATACTATGATTTGCGTAGAGAGTCGTGTCGGGAACTTGCTTCCGATGCGACTTTTCTTTCGGCTTATGCCGAAATTCGCATCTCGATGGGAATGATATAAAGTGAGGGAACAGCAATGAAGATTCAGAAGAGAGACGGCAGAGTAGTACCTTATGAAGAGGACAAGATCCGGGAAGCGATCCATAAGGCGAACAACGAAGTAGAGGAGCGGTATCGTGCCAGCGAGGGATTGATTGAAGAGATCCTGGAGGATGTGCAGCAAGAGGGTAAACAGACCCAGACCGTGGAGCATATTCAGGATATGATCGAGGAACATCTGGTAGAGCACAACAAATATACCCTGGCGAAGAAGTATATTGTATACCGTTACCAGAGAAGTCTGCTCCGCAAATCCAACACCACAGATGAATCTATTTTAAAACTGATCCGGAATGAGAATAAGGAACTGGCGGAGGAAAATTCCAATAAAAATACCCGCCTGGCATCCACACAGAGAGACTATATTGCAGGCGAAGTGTCCCGCGATGTTACCAGACGTCTGCTTCTGCCGGAGCATATTGCCATGGCACATGATAACGGTGTGCTGCATTTCCATGATGCGGATTATTTTATCCAGCCGATCTTCAACTGCTGTCTGATCAATATCAAGGACATGCTGGACAACGGTACTTCCATCAATGGCAAAATGATCGAATCTCCCAAGAGCTTCCAGGTGGCATGTACCGTGACCACCCAGATCATTGCAGCGGTGGCAAGCAACCAGTACGGCGGACAGAGCGTCAATATCAAGCATCTGGGAAAATATCTGCGTAAGAGCAGGGAAAAATTTGCAAAGCAGTTGGAGGAAGAATTCGGAGATACCCTGGATCAGGCAGCCAAGGAGAAGATCGTCCAGATGCGTCTGCATGATGAGTTAAAGTCCGGCGTACAGACCATCCAGTACCAGATCAATACCCTGATGACCACCAACGGACAGTCTCCTTTTGTGACGCTGTTTTTGCACATTGACGAGAACGACGAATACGTGGAAGAGACCGTGCAGATCATTATGGAGATCCTGCGTCAGCGTATCGAAGGAACCAAGAATGAGAAGGGTGTCTATGTGACTCCCGCATTCCCGAAGTTAGTCTATGTACTGGATGAAAATAACTGCTTAAAAGGCGGGAAATACGACTATGTGACAAAGCTGGCTGCACAGTGCTCCGCCAAGAGAATGTACCCTGACTATATTTCTGCCAAGAAGATGCGTGAGAACTACGAGGGTAATGTATTTTCCTGCATGGGCTGCCGCTCCTTCCTGTCTCCATGGAAGGATGAAAACGGAGAGTACAAGTGGGAAGGCCGTTTTAATCAGGGCGTTGTCAGCATCAACCTGCCCCAGATCGGCATCCTGGCAAAAGGAAACGAGGAGAAGTTCTGGAAACTGTTGGACGAGCGTCTGGAGTTGTGTTATGAAGCATTGATGTGCCGCCATAAGGCACTGGAGGGTGTGGTATCCGATGTGAGCCCCATCCATTGGCAGTACGGAGCCATCGCCCGCCTGAAGAAGGGCGAGACTATCGATAAATACCTGCACAACGGTTATTCCACCATGTCTCTGGGCTATATCGGTTTGTATGAGACGACCTACCTGATGAAGGGTTGCAGCCAGACCGTGGAGCCCGGCAAGGAATTCGCCCTGCGCATTATGGATTATATGAAGGACCGCTGCGCAAAATGGAAAGAGGAGACCGGCATTGCTTTCAGTCTCTACGGAACTCCCGCAGAGACACTTTGCTATCGCTTTGCAAGGATCGACCGTGAAAAATACGGTGATATTTCCAATGTCACCGATAAAGGATACTATACAAATTCTTATCATGTGGATGTACGGGAGAAAATCGACGCATTTACAAAATTTAAGATCGAGAGTGAGTTCCAGAATAAGTCTTTGGGCGGAGCTATCTCTTATGTGGAAGTGCCGAACCTGACCAATAATGTGGATGCCATCGAGGAAGTGATCCGCTTCATCTATGACAATATCCAGTACGGAGAGTTCAATACCAAATCCGATTATTGCCAGGTATGTGGCTATGATGGTGAGATCATGATCAATGATAATATGGAGTGGGAATGTCCCCAGTGCCATAACAAGGATCATGCGAAGATGAATGTCACCAGAAGAACCTGCGGCTATCTGGGAGAGAACTTCTGGAATGCCGGCAAGACGAAGGAAATCAAGGCACGAGTCCTTCATTTGTAAATAGGTAAGTGGTAAGAGGAAGGAAATGTACTATGAATTATGCCACGATCAAGAAAACGGATGTAGCCAATGGCCCCGGAGTCCGGGTATCATTGTTCGTCAGCGGCTGTACCCATCATTGCAAGGGATGCTTTAACAGCGAAGCCTGGGATTTCCATTACGGACAGGCATACACAGAGGAAACAGAGCAAGAGATTCTGCAGGCACTGGCCCCGGACTATATCCGGGGCTTGAGCTTACTGGGAGGGGAACCCATGGAGCCTGAGAACAGAGGAACCGTACTTTCTCTGGTGAAGAAAGTAAGAGAGCGATATCCGCAGAAGACCATCTGGTGTTATACGGGATATCATTTTGACAGGGATCTGCTTCGGTGGATGGAAGAAGGGGATCCGGTGATCACAGAGCTTCTGCCGCTTTTGGATGTGATCGTGGATGGAGAATTTATTGAGGAGAGGAAGAATCTGCGGCTTGCTTTCCGGGGATCAGAGAATCAGAGGATCCTGGATGTGCAGTTGTCTTTAAGAGAAAAATGTGGTAAACTCTTAGCTGTATAGAGGATGTGGGACGAATGGGGATATCGTTCCTGCATAAGGGAAATAAAGCATGAGGGAGTAAAATTAAGTATGGAGAGTTTTCTGGATACGATATGGAATAGAAACCTCTATATTGGTATTCCGTTGGGAGCTTTTTGCTGCTCCCTTTTTCTGTTGTTCTGTTTTTTCAATACCATGAGGAACCGGACAATTCGTGGTCTTCGGCTGGTGCTGACCGCCTGCCTGGTCTGGACGGGCAGTGTGAGCCTTATGAGACTTGGAATATTTCCCGGAGTTTCCTTCTGGCATAATTTCGCCCTGCTTGGTCTTTTGTCGATCCCGGTGTTCATGTATGTGTTTCTGTTTGGATTTTTGGAGATTACGGAGCATGATGCCCTGATCTACATATATGGTGTGTTGACGCTGGCGCTGGTGTTGGGAAATGCAAGGAGCGGTACTATCCTGCCGGCACCTGAGCTTGTGAACCGCGCGGATGGCACCTGCGTTTATGTGTATCATGCAACCGTCGGAACCGGTGTTCTTACAGCCATGGAGATTGCAGTAATGATCTATGCCACTTATCTGGCACATTGTAAGATAGGAGCAAATGTGGAGCTGCGTAAAAAGCTGTTTCCCCTGCTGCTGGGAACGGTGTTTATTCTGGGAGGAAATATGCTCTGCATGCTGCCCGAAAGTGTATTCCCTTTCGATATGCTGGGCAGTGTGGGGATGGCAATATGCATGGTATATATCC
>ERZ859776.134-NODE-134-length-51473-cov-6.830818_pt1 | contig 51473 bp, 50 predicted proteins | sample MGYA00509987_ERZ859776 | MGnify/ENA primary metagenome ERZ859776 (study PRJEB30046, sample SAMN00715146) | human gut metagenome | study: EMG produced TPA metagenomics assembly of the A metagenome-wide association study of gut microbiota in type 2... | reverse complement strand
TAACGGCTTCGGAACTTTCCGAAGCCGTTTTTGTTTATTAAACTTTTATAGCCGGATTTAAAGGCAAATCAGCAGCGCCGAGAAACGCGGTTATTCGTTGCCCACTTGCTCCGCAGCTGCCGCACGGCGCTCTGCAAGCTCTTTTTCAACCTTTGCACGCTCAGCCGGTGTGTAACGGATAAAGAGAAGCGGAATTATATAAAGCAGACTTGCAATTGCCGGAGTCAGAATAACAAGCGGCCAAATCCATTTGTCAAATGCCGCAGATTGGGTGCCGACATATACGGAAGCGCCGTCTATTGCCTTATACTTCATAAAATGAAGAGCAAGTGCGGCAAGACCGGCGGTAATTCCGCTTGAGATTTTGGTGAACATCGTTTGCATTGAAAATGTTACGCCTTCCGTGCGCTTACCTGTTTTCCATTCCATATAATCAATACTGTCGCAAAAAACAGCGGTTTGTGCAATTGAAATTGCGCCGAGTGGGATGCAACCTATTCCGATAACTGTTAGCGCAATCCAAAGCTTTTGCCCTTGATAACCGATAGCATAAGCAATTATGCGCGCAATAATGTTTGCCGCTTGCATCATAATTATGGCATTAACATAGCCCTTGCAAAACTTTTTGATTTTATCAGCAAGCATCATTCCCAAAAAGCCGGGCAAGCCCGTGAAGATGTAATAAATGGTGGTTAAGCCAAGGGCGCCTATGATACTGTTTTCGCCGAGAAAATCAGCCGGAATTTCGTATTTGAAGAAATATGTAACAAGATTTGCCCCAAAACCGACCGAGCCAAGCAAATTTCCGAGTGTAAGCAGCATAAGCATTCTGTTTTTGAACAGCAGCGAAAACGACTCTCCTATTGAGGCCTGCTGCTTTTCTTTAACCACCCTTACACGCTCTTGCGCCGCATAGCATCTTAAGCTGAGCATTGCGCCGCCAAAGCCGAATATCAAAGCAAACACTATAGTCATCAGTGCCATGCTGCTGCCCGTTGCATTAGCAATCATTTCAAGCCCCATAGGAATTACAGTACTGAGTGCTCCGTAAACGCAGGAGCCGATTGTGCGTGCCCACTGCACAAAGCGATCACGCTCATCCGTATTTGGCGAAACCGCAGAGGTGATGCCCCAAACTGAAACATCCTGCACCGTGTAAGCTAAATCCCAGCAGATATACATTATTATGAAATACGAAACACGAAGCCAAAGCAAATCCTCTTTCGTTGAAAACACAATAAACAAAAGCACCGTAAATACGCCAACGGGAAGCGGGGTGTATTTTAAAAACGGGCGCAACTTTTCGCCGTTTTTAAAAGTATGCTTATCAATAAATGAGCCTACCAAAGGATCATTTACGCCGTCCCAAATTTTCATAATTATCAAAAGCACGGAAACTGTGAGCGCAGGAAAAAGCGCAATATCCGTCATAAAATAGTTGAAAAATGAACCACCTATCAAAGCATAAACCATATTTTGCCCTGTTAAGCCGGCGTAATAGCTTATTTTTTCTTTTTTACCTATGTATTCCAAAAAAGCACCTCCTAAGTGCAGTTAATCCGTCTTACTTAAACAAGTATTTTACCGCAACACACAAGCCTGAAATTTTAAACCGTGTTACATTTTTTCTGCCCTCTTAAACCAATATTAACACAGCATAAAATCAAATCCAATATATAACATTCACAATATTTCCGTTGTACAATTGTGTATTTTGCTTTTTTCCGGTGATACGGTTCGTGCTTTTTCTCTTTAACTTGACATTTTACTGCCATTGATATATTATTATCTAAGTTTATTTTTATTTAATAATATTATTTACTTTAATGCAGTTTGTTAAGGGCTGCACATAACAAGGAGTTTACTTAATGAGCAATAGCACAAAGGCGTTGCAAAAGCACGCTGCCGCCAACGGCGAAAAGAGCAAAAGCAAAAGATGTGCCGAAAAATTCTTCGGCTCTTATTTTTTCAGATACACGGCAATATACTTAGTTCTTTCAACCATCATTTTTACTCAGTTTTTGTTTTTTAGAAAATCTCTTGTTTGGGATCCGGACGGAATTGCCCAGCATTATACAGGCTTTGTTTATTACGGAGTTTATCTTCGCAAGATTTTTAAAAGCTTGCTTGCAGGGCATTTGGTTATTCCTCAGTTTGATTTATCCATAGGAATGGGAAATGATATTTTCACTTCCTTACATTATTACGGAATAGGCGATCCGCTCAATCTTATTTCAGCATTGGTGCCTTCAAAATATGCAGCATTTGCATTTTCGCTGCTCACCTATCTGCGCTATTATCTTGCAGGGCTTGCCTTTGTGTTGCTTGCAAAATATAAAAAGCAAAGCAAAACCGGGGCTTGTGCAGGTGCAATGATTTATGTTTTTTCCGCATATGCAATGTATATGACCCTCAGGCACCCGTCATTTATAAATCCCCTTATTTATTTTCCGCTTATCATTCTCGGCGGCGAAATGATGTTTGACGGCAAACGCCCGTATTTATTTATCATATCCGTTTGCCTTGCTGCAGTAAGCGGCTTCTACTTCTTTTATGTTATTTCAATTTTTACCATTCTTTATGTTTTTCTCAGAATATTCTTTGCTTATCCGAAAGACAAGTTATTAAAAGGCTTTTTCCAAGCCTTGTTTAAATTCGGAGGCTCATATTTGCTTGGAATGATTATGGCGGCCGTTACTCTGCTTCCGATGATTATCACCGTGCTTTTCTCAAACAGAGGCTCTGTTCAGCACGCTCTTAATCCGTTTTATGCAAGCGAATACTACAAAGAATTCATTGGCGCATTTATGGGATATGTGCAGCTTGACTGCAATGTTTATATGGGCTTTACGGCGGCGGGAGCAGCGGCAGTTGTGTTGCTCTTTATGCAAAAGAAAAAGCACGGTTTTCTTAAAGCCGCTTTCATCACGGCAACGCTGCTTATGATGTTTCCGATTTGCAGTAAGGTTATAAACGGATTTTCATATGTTTGCAACCGTTGGAGCTGGATTTACGGCCTTATTGCCGCATATGCATTTACGGTTTCCATCAGCGAAATAAAGAAAATCACATTTAAAAAATCTGTTGTTTTGTGTGCTGCTGCAGCTGTTACAACCGTCATCATTTCTTTGGTGCCGAATGCAAGAATTAAAGAAAACTATATTTCCTGCGCACTTTTTGCATTTTTTGCAATTGCATGCCTTATATACTCGGCACTGCCTTATGTTGAAAAAACAGACACTAAAAAAGCGGCAAAAGTTGCCAAGGCTGCACTTTGCATTATTGCGGCGGCCGGTGTTATTTTCAATTCACTTTTCATTTATGATTACAACCATGCAAGCTTTTCAACAACATTTCTTACTATGGGTCAGGCAAACAGATTTTCGGGCTCAAATTCATACAAAGCCATTGCAGAGCTTCAAAACACCGAGTCGGCCGTTGAGCGATACGGCGGCAGCGGCATAGAGCTTGAGCAAATGAACAATTCCATGCTCAGCGGCGCATATTCCTCGGCGGGCTATTTAAGCCTTACCGACCCTAGCACAAACAATTTCCAAAAAGAAATGGGCCTTGTTTACAATAATTTTTCCATTTTGGACGACAGCCATGCAGACCCGTATATCTATGCTCTTGAAAATGTTAAATACTATGTTTCGGGCGGTGATGAAAAGAAAGAAAGCGCAATCGGCTCAGAAAGCCTTGCAACGCTAAAAAACATCAGCAGCGAACGCACATACAATTCACAGGTGTATGAAAACAAGGATTACATTCCTTTTGGCTTTACATACGAAAATGTTATTTCCCAAAGCGAATATTCCTCATTAAGCCCCGTGCAAAAGAGAGAAGCTCTTTTACAGGCTGCAGTGCTGAATGATACAGATGAATATGTTAATTCAGACCTGTCTTCGATAAGCACAGAGGTTTACAAGCCGGAATATAAAACGGTGCTTCCGGAAAACGGCTGCATAATAAAAGACAACACAATTTATTCACAAAACAGTGGCACGGAAATTCACTTAAAAACTTCCGTTCCGCAGGGCTATCAAACCTATATTCAATTCAACAATTTAAACTACACTTCGCTTAGCGGAATGCAGCTTAAAAAAATAATTTCTCCGGATGCTTACAACAAATTAACAACATATGAGCGCCGCAAGATTTCTTACAACGAAAAGAACTTTGAGCCAAGCACATATGCATCGGCAATTGTTTCCTCCGATTCGGGCGCAAGAACACCATTTTCGATTTCAACACCGAATCACGATTATTACAGCGGCATAAATGATTTTACCGTTAATCTGGGAGACAAGCCCATAAAAGACATTACCTTGCGTGTTGGCTCCGGCGCATATGCATATGATTCAATTGAAATTATCTGCATTCCGAAAACAGACTACAAAGCAAACCTGAATGCTCTTGCAGAGGAGCATTTGGAGGATTTAAACATTGCCGTAAATGAGATTTCGGGCAGCATTAAGCTTGAGAGCAACAAGGTTTTATTTCTTTCAATTCCGTATAATGAAAACTGGACTGCTTATGTAGACGGTGAAGAAACCGCAATTTGCAAAGCAAACACGGGATTTTGCGCAATTCCGCTTAAAGCCGGCGAACACAAAATTGTGCTTAAATACAAAAACAAACAGCTTAAATTATCATCGGCCGTAAGTGTTGTTGGGTTTGCAGGCTTTGCAGTTACCGTTGCGGCAGTTGAAATAAGCAGAAAAAAGAAAAAGAGCGCAACAATTAAATAAGCCTTTTGCGGCATAAAAAAACGCTTCGGATTTTATAAGCATCCGAAGCGTTTTATTTTTATATTTTTTATTGCCGAACAGTTCAAACAAAATATAGAGCAGGCTTAATGCTTGCTGTTGTTATCTTTGGAACTGCAAGCACCGGCGCATTTGCCGCAATCTCCGCAGCATCCGCCTTTTTTTCTTTTTTTGCACATTGCAATTGCCGACACAACAGCAATTACAAGAATCGCACTAATAATAATATCCCAAGTATTCATAACGCACCCCTGCCGTTACACACCTATCAGAGTGCCGACCGAATAGATTATAAACGCCGCCACCCATGCAATCAGGCACTGCCAAGCAACAACCGCTGCCGCCCATTTGGCGCCAAGTTCACGCTTAACAGAAGCAACTGCAGCAACACAAGGAGTATATAAAAGGCTAAACACAAGCAAGCTGAATGCCGCCAGCGGAGTAAGAACAGCCGCAATGCTTCCTCCAAAAAGAACCTCAAGGGTGGAAACAACGCTTTCTTTCGCCATAAAGCCGCAGATAAGAGCCGTGCAAATTCGCCAATCTCCTATTCCGAGCGGCTTAAATATCGGCGCAATAAAACCGGAAACAGCAGCCAAAATGCTTTGCGAAGAATCCTCGGTCATATTAAATTTAAGGTCAAATTTTTGCAGAAACCACACAACAACCGTTGCGATAAGAATAACGGAAAAAGCCCTTTGCAAAAAATCCTTTGCTTTTTCCCAAAGCAACTGAGCAACATTTTTTGCACTTGGCAATCTGTAATTCGGCAGTTCCATAACAAACGGCACCGGTTCGCCCTTAAACAATGTTCCTTTATAAAGAAACGCAGCCAAGATGCCCATTAAAATTCCCAGCAGATAAATAACAGACATTACAAGCGCACCTTTTTTTGGAAAAAACACACTTACAAAAAACGAATATATCGGTAATTTTGCGCTGCAGCTCATAAAAGGAGTAAGAAGAATCGTCATTTTTCTGTCTCTCTCGCTTGTAAGAGTGCGTGTTGCCATAACAGCAGGCACAGTGCAACCAAAGCCTATAAGCATAGGCACAATGCTTTTTCCTGACAAGCCGATTTTTCTGAGCAACTTATCCATAACAAAAGCCACCCTGGCAATATATCCCGTATCCTCCATCAATGAAAGGAAGAAAAACAGTGTAACGATAATCGGCAAAAAGCTGAGAACGCTGCCTACACCCGTAAAAATGCCATCAACAATCAAACTGTGAATAACCGGATTTACATTGGCTGATGTAAGTGCGGAATCCGTGAGCGCACTGAGTTTATCAATGCCCAGCTCAAGCAGACTTTGAAGCCCGGCGCCGATGACATTAAATGTAAGATAAAACACTGCCACCATTATTGCAATGAAGCAAGGAATGGCTGTGTATTTACCGGTTAAAATCCTATCTATTTTTTCGCTTCGAATTCTTTGCTTGCTTTCTTTCGGCTTGATAACTGTTTTTTCGCAAAGCTGTTCTATATAAGAAAATCTCATATCTGCGATAGCTGCACTGCGATCAAGCCCACGCTCTTTTTCCATTTGATCAACTATTGATTCAAGCATATTAAGCTCGCTGCTTTGCAATTTCAGGCGATCAATAATAAGCTTATCACCCTCTATTGCCTTTGTTGCCGCAAACCGAATGGGAATTTGAGCACTTTCCGCATGATCCTCTATCAAATGAATAACGGCATGTATGCACCTGTGCACGGCGCCGTCATGATCTGTTTTGCTGCAAAAATCCTGCTGCAAAGGCTTTTCCTGATATTTGGCCACATGGATTGCATGGCGCACCAGCTCATCAACGCCCTCATTCTTGGATGCCGAAATCGGAATAACCGGCACACCGAGCATTGACTCCATTGCATTAACATCAACAGAACCTTGATTGCTTATAACCTCATCCATCATATTAAGCGCCACAACCATTGGCGTGTCCATTTCCAAAAGCTGCATTGTTAAATAAAGGTTTCGCTCAATATTGGTTGCATCAACAATGTTTATTATTGCCTTCGGCTTTTCATTCAGCACAAAATTGCGGGACACTATTTCCTCGCTGCTGAAAGGAGACATCGAATAAATACCCGGCAAATCTGTTACAAGCGTTTTCGGATAGCCTTTAATAACACCGTCTTTTCTGTCTACCGTTACACGGGAAAGTTGCCTACATGCTGCTTTGCTCCGGTAAGTTGATTAAAAAGAGTTGTTTTTCCGCAATTTTGATTTCCAACCAAAGCATAGGTAAGAACAACAACATCATCAAGCGGTTTTTCATCCTTTTTGGAATGATATTTGCCGCCCTCGCCAAAACCTGGATGATCAATATTTTGTTCTCTGTTTATGCCCTCGTGGCTGCGGCTTCTTTTTGCTATAGGCTCAATTTCTATTTTTTCAGCCTCTGCAAGGCGGAGCGTAAGCTCATAGCCGTGAATTTGAAATTCCAAAGGATCGCCCATGGGGGCGGTTTTTACCAAGGTAATTTCCGCGCCGGGAACCATGCCCATATCAAGAAAGTGCTGACGAAGCGCACCTTGACCGCTGACTTTGGTTATAACGGCACTTTTTCCAACCTTTAATTCATTAAGCTTCATAATTTCCCTCTTATAATATTTCAGTACCCTCTTTCAACATTATATTACATAGTTAAACCATATTCAATAAAAGCAGACCAATTTAATAGGACTTTTGCATTTTTCAACATAAAAATCATCATAAGCAAATCAAAAAACAAACAATACAACAATTGTTTTCCAAAAAACTTTTAAAATATATTAAATCAACAGCAACACTTATTTTGCAGTTGCTTTTATTTCACCGGCAGACAAACCGGTTAAGCCGAGCCGAGAGGCACCGTTTGCTAAAAATGCGGAGCATAAATTTTCATTTACGGATTGTTTTATTTCCGGATTTGTGAATCTTTATTTTAAGAAAAGACAAGGCTTTCGCCCTTTTGAAGCGAAAGCCTTAAAACAGTAAATTTAAATATTTATAATTTCAACACACAGCATTTTGCATTTTTACTGCTTATTTTGCACTGTTTGCAATTGCCTGATCAATAAGTGCATTAAGAGTTTTTGACTGCTCTGCCGAAGTGATTGCACCTACAACCTGACCGACGATGTTTCCGTTTTTATCAACAACATAAGTTGTTGGGAAGGAATAAAGACCCGAAGTGAATTTGCCGGCTTCACTGTTTGAATCAAACCAAAGGTTTTTATAGGTTACTCCCTTTTTATTCAAAATATCCTTTGCTTCGGAAATAGCCTTACTGTCGCCGTCAAGCGTGAATGAATTGATGCCGACAACAGAACCGCCTTTTTGAGCGAGTTCTTTGTTTAACGCTTCCAAATCACCAAGCTCACCTACACAAGGATTGCAGGTTGTGAACCAAAAATTTACAACCGTTACCGTATTATTTGCAAAAAGCTCGCTGCTGTTAACATCATTACCGTCAAGGTCTTTTCCCTGAAAGCTCGGAAACTTTGTGAGATCTGATGTATTGCCGCCCGTCATGCCTGCGGTTGCTGCATCAACACTGTCGTTTTCCTTAGGCTTACTTCCGCAACCCGGATATTTTTGTTCCAAAACCGTAAGCTTATTTTCAATTTCTTTAATTTGCTCTGCAGCTGCTTTAAGAGTTTTAAGTTCTTCGGCAGTGAAGCTGTCTTTTGCACCTTCGATTGTTGAAAGCAGAAAATCACCGTAATTTGTGCCGTCTTCAATCATGGAAGTGTTTTTATTGGCAGAAAGAAACACTTTTTCCCAAAGCTGAGAATTATTTGTGAGAATATCGTTTTCCTTTTGCATGAGCTTATTATAAAGCTCTGTTGCCTCATCGGCACTGCCGGGCTCCGTTGCCATTAAAGAGGCGATTTCGGAATCGGTGCCCTTGTTATTGTCTTTGCTTGCCGAACAAGCCGCAAGGCCGATTGCAAGCACCAACGCCATTATAACAGCCAAAATTTTTGATGTTTTTGAGATTTTCATAACTATTCCTCCGTTTTATTATTTAATTCGTTTTTCTTACACGGCGCAGTATTCCCGCCGATGTTTTTTGACGGCATTCCAAAGCCGTAATGAAAACTTAAAGCATCCGTTGGGCAGGCGGTTATGCACTTACCGCAGCGTATACACTCGGTGTGATTGGGTGATTTTGTAATATCAACATCCATTTTGCAAGCCTTTGCGCATTTTCCGCATGAAACGCATTTATGCTCATCAACCTTTATTCCAAGCAGGGAAACTTTGTTCATAAGCGCATAAAAGGCACCGAGCGGGCAAATCCATTTGCAAAAAGGGCGATAAAACAAAATGCTTAAAACAACCACAACAACCAAAATTATAAGTTTTTGAGTAAACAAAGAGCCCAAAGCGGAGCGTATTCCATCATTAACGGCAGACAGCGGAATTGCGCCCTCAAGCACACCCTGCGGGCAAATATATTTACAAAAGAAAGGATCGCCCATGCCCACATCATTTACAACAAGCGCCGGAAGCAAAACCACGGCCAAAAGCAGAACGGCATATTTCAGATACCTTAGAGGTTTAAGCTTTTTTGTTGAAAGCTTTTTGCCCGGAATTTTATGCAGCAGATCCTGCAGCCAACCGAACGGGCACAAAAAGCCGCAAACAAAACGGCCGAGAAGCACACCTATCAAAATCAAAAATCCCGTTATATAATATGAAAAGCTGAATTTTGATGAGCCCACCACTGCTTGAAATGCGCCTATAGGGCAAGCGCCCGATGCAGCCGGGCAAGAATAGCAGTTTAAACCGGGCACACAAACAGCCTTGCCTTTACCCTGATATATTCCGCCCTTAAAAAAATTAGGCAAATGTATATTTGTTGCAAGGGCTGCGCAAGCCTGTATCAAGCCTCTGAAACGGCTTATAAGGTGAGATGCTTTTTTCTTTTTCTTTTTCTTATCCAATTCCTATACACTCCAAGCACAATCTTATTGCCTTACTTAATACGGTTTCAACCTCGCCTCTCATTGCACCGCAGCAAACCATAACCGCACCTGCAATCAGCAAGCCGCCCTGAGACAAAGCTTTTTTTAACTTAAACAACGTGATCACTCCCCTTCAAATTCCTTTGTTGAACACATCTTACCACAACAAGCATAAAATCTTTGTTAAGAAAAGAAATTTAACAAAGACTTTATGCCTTTATGATATAATATCATCACGAAGCGATTTTTGGCTTTCAAACGGTGCTTATTGCATATATAACAGTTTGCCCTGCAATATTTATTGTGCAAACAAGCCTTGCTTTGTGATATAATATAAATGCTCTAAAGCCAAAACCCTGTTAGGAGAAACATAATGCATATTTTAGTTGTTGAAGATGAAAAAGCTCTTTGCGACACAATTGTTCGCAGCCTGAAGCGCCTTGCATACAGCGTTGATTATTGTTACGACGGAAAAACGGCAACGGAAATGCTTGCCGTTGAAAATTTTGATCTTGTTGTGCTTGATCTTAATCTTCCCGATACAGACGGAATGGCCGTGCTTAAATCTCTGCGAAAAACAGATTGTGAAACAAAAGTGCTTATCTTATCGGCTCGCTGTGAGGTTGCAGATAAGGTGGAGGGATTGGACGCCGGCGCAAACGACTATCTGACAAAGCCTTTTCACTTAGATGAGCTTGCTGCAAGAATTCGCAGCCTTACGCTAAGGCGCTTTACTCAAAACGATGTTGTTTTAACCTGCGGAGAACTTACATTTAACACCAAAACACGCACGGGCGCCGTGTGCGGGGAAGCTCTCTCTTTAACCAGAAAAGAAACGGGAATACTTGAATATCTAATGCTTAACCAAGGGCGCCCGATAAGCCAAGAGGAGCTTCTCGAACATGTTTGGGACAGCAGTGTTGATAACTTCAGCAATTCAATAAGGGTGCATATTTCGGCTTTGCGAAAGAAATTGCGTGCCGCCATGGGATATGACACCATACATAATCGCATAGGTGAAGGCTACGTTATGGAGGAAAGAAAATGAAAAAGCTATCTTTGCAATGGCGCATAACCATAATGACGGCTATTTTAATATGCATAACATGTGTGCTGATGAACTGCTTGATAGGATATTCCGGCAAACATTATATGAATTCAATAGGAAACGGCATTTCGGCTTACAGTGATATTGACGGCGGCGAGCCCGGAGCATTTGACCCGCAAAGCGAAAATATTGATAATGAGGTTACTATTATCGTAAGCGGAGCACAGCAATCCTTCGGCACAACAAATTGGTATATAACAGCGGCGGTTACTCTGCTTGGCGGCGTGCTTGCATATTTCGTAAGCGGCCGTGCATTAAAGCCGCTTCGCAGCTTTGCCGCTCAGGTTGAAAATGTGCAGCCGAATAACCTTGCGGATATGGAAATCAGTGAGGATGTGCTTCCCGAATTCAAGCAATTCAGCAAATCGTTCAACAGCATGATCAAGCGGCTTGATGAGGGCTTTTCGGCACAGCGCCAATTCACGGGAAATGCAGCTCACGAATTGCGAACTCCCCTTGCGCTGACACAGGCGCAAATTGAGCTTTTCGCCGCAGAGCATCCCGATGTGCAGCCGGAAACGGCAGAATTTTTAAAGCTTTTGCAAGAGCAAACCGAGCGAATGTCTCAAATGACAAAAACATTGCTTGAAATGAGCGAGCTGCGCTCTGTGCCCTGCAACGACAGAATTGAGCTTGCCCCAATGATAGAAGAAATCATAACCGATCTTGAGCCGATTGCGGAGGAAAAAGGAATTGCCCTTAATTATGACGGCAACGGCACAATGATCGGCAGCGACACATTGATTTACAGATTGATATTTAACCTTACGGAAAATGCCATACGGTATAACCGCACAAATGCGCAAGTGCATATTTCCGTTTGCGATAATAAAGATAAGATTTTGATACGTGTGCGTGATAACGGCCACGGCATACCGGAACAATACAGAGAAAGTATTTTCCAGCCTTTCTTCCGCATTGATAAATCACGCAGCAGAGCGCACGGCGGAGTAGGCCTTGGATTATCGCTTGTTTGGGAAATTGTGTTGCTCCACAAGGGTGAAATAAAAATTGAAGAAAGCTCGGATAACGGCACGGTTATGCTTGTAACACTTCCAAAAGAGCAAGCTTAATTGCATAAGCATAAAAAGCACCTTGCATAATTGCAAAGTGCTTCATCAACTGTATTAAATTTGAGCATAAGAAAAGCGCCATACTACTGTATAGCGCTTAATTTAAAATTGTCTTAAAATCCAATTCGGATAAATCAATATCTGATTTCACGTATATCGCATCAACTTCATAATCATTATAAAATTTGATTTTCTTATTGTTGTAAATGTATATTTGTATTGAACTATCATCAACATCAACAAGTAATTCTTCCTTTTTAAAAGTAGGAAACTTACTTTCAAACAGATTCAAAGCATTACCAAATACTCTATCATCAGCATATGGCAAAATTGTATAATCAAACATTAAATAACCCTCCCTATAACCCAAATGAACTATCTACATTCTTATTAGTCTTGGTTGCTGTTTTTAAAATATCAGCGGCAACTTCTTCATTTGTCATTCCTTTTCTTTGCATTTTATCATTTAACAATTCATCGAATGATTTTAGTGGACGTTCTTCCATTAACTTCTTTGCTGTTTTTCGATCAGACATTATAGCTCTTGCCCTGATTTTATATTCGTTTCTTAATAAAAAAGCCTCTCTTGCTTGTTGTTCAATTGGAGCGGTTTTGTCAATACGATTAGCAATCTCATTACAATTATCAACATACCACTGCCTTGCAGATTTATTATCTCTTTTTATCGTACCATTGCCATTCAATTTATTCAAGTATTTTTCTTTAAATTCGGCGTAATTTTTACATTCAATAATTTCACCCGTAATGTTGTTACGCAGATATTTAAAATCGCCTTGCTGTGCATACCATCTCGGTACATCGTCAAGAATACAACGACAATTACACCTTTCAGCTGCAGGAGCACCCGGCTCTTTAGGATACATCAAACCATTTGAAAAAGGTTCTTCAAGTTCTCGCCACTCTTTATCTACAAGCCTATGCGATTCTCTTGTTTTGCCATCAAGGACTGCAATCCATTGCTTAACGGTATCACACCCCATTTGCCTTGCACGATAAGCACCAATCCAGATCTGCTTCACACTGAATTCTTCCGCCCTCAGTGCGTGCTATTCCCATTGCACGCTTCATTGATGACTGCCCAAGCGCACTGATATTTCTTGCAATATCGGCATACACCATGCCGGTTGAAAAGCCCCTTTGCAGCTCCGATATAACATTTTTCTTCAAGGCTTCTGTGTTTTCAGTTAATCATAAAATCTTAAACCATTTTTTAACTAAATAGATTTCCTTAATCAGCAAAAAGAGCTATCGGACTTGATGTCTGATAGCTCTTAATCTTTTGTGAATATTTTATTGTTGCCAAAATGTTGCCATTTTGGATTGCAAAACTCTCGATTGCCTTGTAAATAGGGCGTTTTCCGAGTTTGTGTCGTCACTCCCACTCCACCGTTCCCGGGGGTTTGGAGGTAATATCATAAACCACTCTGTTAATATGGGCGCACTCATTTGTTATGCGATTGCTCACCTTAGCAAGAATGTCATAAGGGATACGAGCCCAATCGGCTGTCATAAAATCATCCGTAGTAACAGCGCGAATAACAACCACGTTATCATATGTTCTGTGATCGCCCATTACGCCGACGGAATTTACACCGGGAAGCACGCAGAAAAACTGAGCAAGATTGCTTTCATAGCCGTTTTTGCTCATTTCATCACGAAGAACCCAATCGGCATCCTGCAAAATTTTAACCTTTTCTGCAGTTACCTCTCCGAGAATTCTTACGCCGAGACCGGGACCGGGAAACGGCTGACGCCAAACAAGTTCTTTTGGAATTCCGAGCTTTTCGCCAACCTTGCGAACTTCATCCTTAAAGAGATCGCCAAGCGGCTCAATAGTATCTATAAAATTGATATCATCGGGCTTTTTAACCATATTATGATGCGTTTTAATAACGGCGGTATTTGCCTTACCGGCGCTTTTGCCCTTGCCTGATTCAATTCTGTCCGGATAAATTGTGCCCTGTGCGAAATAGCCGTCCTCTGCACGTGAACGAACCTCATCCCAAAACACCTTATAAAACTCTGTGCCGATTATTTTGCGCTTTTCTTCCGGATCTGTTACGCCCTTGAGGCATTTCATAAAATGATCTCCGCAATTTACACGCACAAAATTCATATCAAAAAGGCTTGTGAAGGTTTGTTCAACAAAATCGCCTTCATCCTTTCTCATAAGCCCTTGATCAACAAACACGCAGGTGAGCTGCTTTCCCACAGCTCTTGAAAGGAGGCCGGCGGCAACAGAGGAATCAACTCCGCCGGAAAGGCCGAGGATAACATTTTTATCGCCGATTTTTTCTCTTAATTGAGCAACAGTGCTTTCAATGAAATTATCCATTACCCAATCGCCATGGCAACCGCAAACCTCATAAAGAAAATTATAAAGCATTTTGTTGCCGAATTCCGAATGAGTAACCTCCGGATGGAACTGAACGGCATAGATGCTTTTTTCCGTGTTTTGCATAGCTGCACACGGGCAATCATTTGTGTTGCCCACAACATCAAATCTGGCCGGTGGATTTGCTATATAATCGGTGTGGCTCATCCAAACAACGGATTTTTGAGGCACATCCTTAAAGAGCTTTGAATTATTATCAAGCACGTTAAATTCAATTTTTCCGTATTCCGAAACGGGGGCTGTTTTAACCTCGCCTTTAGCCATCCAAGCTATAAGCTGGCAACCATAACAAATTCCCAAAACAGGGATTCCCAAATCAAGAATATCAGGAGAATAGTGCGGCGATTCCATATCAAAAACAGAATTTGGGCCGCCTGTGAAAATAATGCCCTTGTAATCATTATTTTTAATTTCCTCTATCGGAGTTGTATAGGGCAAAATCTCGGCATAAACCTTATGATCACGCACACGCCTTGCGATGAGCTGATTATATTGACCGCCGAAATCAAGAACGAGAATTTTTTCCATATTTTCCTCCAAAACAAATATTTCGTACGGAATTATTATATATTATCGTGCAGGTTATTGCAAGAGAATAAACAAACAATGAAAAAAATATCCAAATAGAAAAACACAGTTTTACACCGCATTTTAGCGGATGTTTACTTTCTGCACGGCAAAGATATAAAAAACCGCCAATGCTTTGGCATTGACGGTTAAATTACAATTTGGCAGGCAAAGCAAACGCATTGCCTAAAACGCTTTTTAAAAGTGCTTTGAAATTTGCCTTTCAAATTAAGCGAAGCAAATTATTTGATTTTGTGAATTATGGCTTCTCTTTCAGGCCCGTTTGAAACCATAGTTATCGGGAAACCGATTTGGCTTTCGATAAACTCAACATAATCTCTTGTTTCCTGAGGAAGCTTATCATAATCTCTGATGCCGCGAATATCGCAATGCCAGCCCTTAAAGGTTTTGAAAACTGGCTTGCATCTTTTAAGCTTAGGAGTGGTTGGGAAATAATCAATTACTTCACCGTCAAGCTCATAGCCGACGCACACTTTGATTTCTTCAAGATACGAAAGGCAATCCAGCGCCGTCATAACAACCTGAGTTGCACCCTGGCATTCAACACCGTAGCGAGTTGCAACGCAGTCAAACCAGCCTACCCTTCTCGGTCTGCCGGTGGTAGCACCGAATTCGCCCTTATCGCCGCCGTGAATACGAAGCTCCTGAGCCTCTTCTTCATCAAGTATTTCGGAAACAAATTCGCCTGCACCAACTGCGCTTGAATAAGCCTTTGTTACGCAAACAATATCTTTGATTTGATTTGCGGGAATTCCGGCACCGACGCAGCCGTAGCCTGCAAGAGTTGAAGACGATGTAACCATGGGATAAATGCCGAAATCCGGATCCTTAAGAGTGCCGAGCTGGCCTTCAAGAAGGATTTCTTTACCGTCTTTAATTGCATTTTGAATATATGTGTGAGTGTCGCAAACAAAGGGAGCGATTTTTTCTTTATATTCCATACACTTCTCAAAAAGCTCATCCACATCAAGCAGAGGCTTATTATAAACATATTTGAGAGTAAGATTTTTAAGAGTGCAAATATTTTGAAGCTTTGCCTTTAATGTTTCATCATCAAAAAGTTCATTAACCTGAATGCCGATCTTTGCATATTTATCTGAGAAAAACGGAGCAATGCCGCTTTTTGTGGAACCGAAAGCAGCCTTGCCGAGCCTTTCCTCTTCATATTCATCAAGCTTAACATGATAAGGCATAAGAATTTGGCAGCGCTCTGAAACAAGCAAATTAGGATTAAGGCCTGCCTTTTTAATATCATTAAGTTCGCTTATAAACCTGTCTATATCAAGGGCAACACCGTTGCCGATAATGCAAACCGTGTTTTCGCTGCACACGCCGCTTGGCATAAGATGCAGCGCAAATCTGCCGTGCTCATTTATAATAGTGTGCCCTGCATTTGCACCGCCCTGAAAGCGAATAACAATATCCGCCTGCTGAGCAAACATATCTGTAATTTTGCCTTTGCCTTCGTCGCCCCAATTGGCGCCGACTATTGCTCTTACCATAATTACATTTCTCCATTCACAAAAAAAATAAACATAAAAAGGGAACGGGGTTATTTCCCGTTCCCTTTGCTAATTATATATCAACTTAAAAATTAAGTCAACCAAAATCAGCGAATTTGCTTAATTATAAGGCATTTTTCCTAATGCCTGCCATAACCGGCACGGCACATTGCTTGTTTGCTTTGCGGGCGCCGGCGCAAACCTTAATTTGTTTTCAATTATCTGAAAGAATAATAGATTTGGCCGTTTTCAAACGAAGCATTTTTATAATAAGCAAGTTCTGCAATATTAACCACTTGGTAACCCTGTGCCACAAGCTCAGGCACAAATCTTGTTACCGCTTCTGCGGTTGATTCATAAATATCGTGCATAAGGATAATATCGCCGTCCGAAACATGATTCATAACGGCATCGTAAGTTTTATTTGAATCCTTTTTATGCCGCCAATCGTTTGTATCAAGGCTCCAAATGCAAATCGGCGCATTGCTGTTTTGCTTAATGGTGTCTGAAATATATCCGCCCGTTGGCCTAAAAGCGGTAGGCTCATAACCCGTTGCATTTTTTATTGCTTCAATACCGCCTGAAATATCCTCTGCAGTTACATCATTGCCGTAATGAGAATGATCATAGGTGTGATTTCCGAGCTGGCAGCCCAACTTAACCATACGCTGCGCACATTCTTTATTACCTTCATATTGAAGACGATTGCCAACCATAAAGAATGTTGCCGAGGCATGATTTTGCTCTAATGCATCAAGTATCATTGTGGTTGTTGATTTATTAGGGCCGTCATCAAACGAAAGCGCAACCATGGGCTTGTTTGGATCAAGATTTGTTCTGATATAATACGGAGCCTCAACAACAGTTATTTGGCATGTTGCCGATTTTCCGTTAAATGTGGTGGCCGTTATATTTGCCGTGCCGTTAGCAACGGCAACTATCTCGTTACCCTGTGCCTTTGCAACGGCATCGTTATCCGATGCATAAGTGATATTTGCAGATGCACTGCCCGAAGGAAGCACAGGTGCCAATTTAAGCTTTTCGCCTGCAAAAACATTAGTGTTTTCCTGAGGGAAAGAGATGCTTTCCGGGGCATTTTGAACAGCTACGGAGCACGCCGATGAAAGCCCGTTATATGTTTTAACGGTTAACTTTGCCGTGCCGAGTGCATTACCGGTTACAGTGCCGTCTGCCCCTACAGACAGAATATTTGCATCGGACGATTCAAACAAAAATCCCGTGTTAATATCGCTGCCGTCAACGCTGAGCGGCAGTTTATAAGTTTCGCCGCTTCCGAGCAAAAATTCGGACCGGGCAAATGCAATTCCCGTTGGGGCATCCTCAACCTGAACGGTGATTTCATTTTTGCCAACCTTTACCTTTGCATTTCCTTTGGCAACGGCAACGAATTTTCCGTTTTTATCAACCGTTACAACATCATTATTAAGACTTTTGAATTTCGGTGTTTTTTTATTATCTCCAACAGGATAATCATATTCCTGCCCAATTCCCAATATCATTGTTGAAGCAACTGCAGGAACATTTTCCTGCTTTTTTGAATTTGCCACTGCGGCTGCAACAATTGCAACAGATAATAAAATTGCAACAAACACAATAGCTGTTTTGATGCTAACGGATTTTTTCTTTTCCACAAACATCAATTTTGCCTCCTGACTATTTCATATTCTCCGCCATCCGGGCTGAAATAACGGCAGGTTTTATCTGTGCCGCTTTGTAAAAATCTGATATATTCATCCTCATCAAGCTCAAGATCGCAAAAGCCTTCTGCCGTTTCATCATCATTAACAAACCAACGGCATTGCTCGCACAAAGAATCCATCTTTTCATCTCCGCCCGTTATAAACAGAATTGATACATATAAATAATTATATATATCGGCATTGCTTATTATACATTGAGTAAACGGGAATATCAATAAGCAATTATACCATAAATGACATTTTTTTCATTATTATTTTAGATATTCTTTAAGCAATTGCAAATCGAATCATACAAACACAGCTTTTTATTCGTTTCAAAATTTTTCAGGCAAAAAAAGCTGCGATTGCAAAAGCAATCGCAGCATAAAATTTCAACTGTTTAATCAATCAAGATTTTTCTTAACTGTTTGAAGCTCTGCTTCAAGCTCTTCGGGAAGAGCATCACCGAATTTAGCATAAAGCTCTTCAACGCCTTCAAGTTCTTTCTTCCAAGCGTCTTTATCAACATCAAGAATCTTTTCAAGATCTTCTTTGGTCATATCAAGGCCTTCAAGGTTAATATCGTCTGCCTTGGGAAGATAGCCGATAGCTGTTTCAACAGCATCAACCTTACCCTCACAACGATCGATAATCCAATCAAGAACACGAAGATTGTCGCCGAAGCCGGGCCACAAGAAGTTGCCCTCATCATCCTTACGGAACCAGTTAACATTAAAGATCTTAGGAGCTTTTTCGGGATCAAGAGTTTCGCCGATTTCGATCCAGTGTTTCCAATAATCGCCCATGTTATAACCGCAGAACGGAAGCATAGCCATAGGATCACGACGAATTACACCAACTGCACCTGTTGCTGCAGCTGTTGTTTCAGAGCCCATGATTGAACCTACAAACACACCGTGGTTCCAGTTCTTTGACTGATATACCAGCGGAGTAAGCTTAGCACGACGGCCGCCGAATACGAATGCTGAAATCGGAACACCCTGCGGATTTTCAAATTCAGAAGAGATGCAGGGGCAGTTAACTGCGGGAGCAGTAAATCTTGAGTTGGGATGAGCACCCTTTTCTTCAGAAGTTTGACCGTTCCAAGGATTGCCCTTCCAATCGATTGCATTTGCGGGAGGATTCTTATCGAGACCTTCCCACCAAACTGTGTTTTTATCAAGATCAAGAGCAACATTTGTGAAAATTGTGCCCTTCTTTGTTGCTGCAAGAGCATTGGGGTTTGACTTTTCGTTTGTGCCGGGAGCAACACCGAAGAAGCCGTTTTCGGGGTTGATTGCATAGAGGCGACCGTCCGGACCTTTTCTGATCCAAGCAATATCATCGCCTACGCACCAAATCTTATAGCCCTTTTTCTTGTAGCCTTCCGGAGGAATAAGCATTGCAAGGTTTGTTTTGCCGCAAGCACTTGGGAAAGCTGCACAGATATATTTGATTTCGCCGTTTGGCTTTTCAAGGCCGAGGATGAGCATATGCTCTGCCTGCCACATTTCTTTTTTACCGAGATAAGAAGCAATACGAAGAGCAAAGCACTTTTTACCGAGAAGTACGTTGCCGCCGTATGCGGAGTTAACGGAAATGATAGTATCATCTTCAGGGAACTGGCAGATCCATCTGTTTTCAGGATCAACATTGCATTTGCAATGCATGCCGCGAACCCAATCGTTTGAATCACCGAGAGTATCAAGAACCTTCTTGCCTACTCTTGTCATAATATTCATATTAAGAACAACATAGATAGAATCTGTGATCTCAATACCGATCTTTGAGAACGGAGAGCCTACCGGACCCATTGAATAAGGAATGATATACATTGTTCTGCCCTGATAAGAGCCTCTTGCAATATCATAAAGCATTTTATATGCCTTTGAAGGCTCCATCCAATGGTTTGTGGGGCCTGCGTCTTTTTCTTCTTTGGAGCAGATAAGAGTTCTGTCTTCAACACGGGCAACATCGTTTTCCGCTGTTCTGTGAAGATAGCAATCGGGAAGAAGATCTTCGTTAAGCTTAATCATTTCCCCTGTTTCAACAGCTTCTTTTTTGAGAGCGGCAATTTGCTCTGCCGAGCCGTCTATCCACATGATCTTTGATGGCTTTAAAAGTTCTACCTTTTCATCAAGCCAAGCAAGGAGTGACGGATTTTTTGTAAGATTTGTTTCCATATTCATTCTCCTTAATAAATGATTTACAGTTTAAGGGCAAAATACACAAGCGGGCTCTTTTTGCCGCGCCGCCGTTTTTCGCCAATATTTATTATATCAACATTTATTCTAAATTCAATAGTTATTCTTGCTAATTTAACTAAAAATTTACATTATCAATTGGCATATTTGCATAAGCATTCAGCGACAGAGGCGCTTTAACTCCCGCCAGATATTCATAATATCCCTGCGCTGCAACCATTGCGCCGTTATCGCCGCAATATTTAAGCTGCGGCACCTGAAGCTGCCAACCGTTTCGCAAGCACATTTTTTTGCTTTCGCTTCTTAAAAGCGAATTTGCCGAAACACCGCCTGCAAGCACGATTTTTTTATAGCCAAAATCCTTTGCCGCCTTTTCAAAATTGTTTATGAGGCAATCAACAACGGCCTTTTGAAAAGACGCCGCAAGATCTGCCGTGTTAACAGTTTCCCCTTTTTGAGCCGAATTATGAACAGTATTTATAACAGAAGTTTTCAGGCCGCTGAACGAAAAATCGTAAGGCGCATCTGCGATTTTGGGATGCGGAAAAGAAAAGGCGTTTGGATTTCCCTGCGAGCTGATTTTATCAATACTGATACCGCCGGGATATTCCAGCCCCATTGTGCGCCCCGCTTTATCAAGCGCTTCACCTGCAGCGTCATCACGGGTTTTACCGATTACTTTATAATCCGTGTAGCTGTTTACGGCCACAATATGCGAATGGCCGCCGCTAACAGCAAGGCACAAAAACGGAGGCTCAAGTTGCGATGTAAGATAATTTGCCGCAATGTGCGAGCGAAGATGATGAACGGGCACAAGCGGCTTTCCCGATGCAGCCGAAAGCCCCTTTGCAAAATTCACGCCGACGAGCAATGCGCCTATAAGCCCCGGAGCATATGTAACGGCGATTGCATCAATATCCTCTATTGTGCAATTCGCCTGCGAAAGGGCCTCTGCCACAACACCGCTTATTGATTCCGCATGACGGCGTGAAGCAATTTCGGGCACAACACCGCCGTAAAGCTTATGCTCATCAAGCGAGGTTGCCACCACATTGGAAAGCACCGTTCTGCCGTTTTCAACAACTGCGGCGGCTGTTTCATCACAAGAAGATTCAATTCCGAGTATTTTCACTTTTGCGTGCCTCCTTCACAGGGTTTATCCCTTTTCATTAAAACGGCATTTTCCGTTGGCATTGAATAATAATTTTTACGCACACCCGTGTCATAAAATCCAAGCGATTTATAAAGTGCAATTGCGGGAGCATTACTTTCGCGAACATCAAGAAAAACATCGCAATCAGCCTCATCAAGCGCCTTTTTCAGCACGGCACGGGCTATGCCGTTTTCCCTGAATTCTGGCAACACCGCCACACGAACTATATCTGCTTCTCCGGTGAGGACATATATTCCCACATAACCCACTGCGCTGCCGCCGCACACGGCGATATAAAAGCGTGAAAATTCATTTTCAAGCTCTGCGGAAATTGCAGTTTCGTTCCACGGGCGTGAAAAGCATTTATTTTCTATTTTTGCAACATCCGCCGTGTATTTCTCTGTTAACCTTTTAATTTCAAAATCATTTTTCATTTTTTTCTCTTTATTTGCATATCTCAGTGAGCCTCATACCATGTTTTGCCGATTTTTCCGTCTGCAAGCAGCTTAACCTTAAAGCTGCAGGCATTTTCCATTTCATCGGTAACTATTTTGAGAGCTTTTTCGGCCTCTTCAAGCGGTGCCTCAACTATAAGTTCATCGTGCACCTGCAAAATAAGGCGTGATTTCATATTTTCCTTTTCAAGGCGATTATCAACACGAATCATTGCAATCTTAATGATATCGGCCGCCGTGCCTTGAATCGGCATATTCATTGCAACTCTTTCGCCGAATGCACGCATCATATGATTTGACGATGCAAGTTCCGGCAAATAGCGGCGGCGGTTAAACAAGGTTTGTGCATAGCCGTTTTCCTTTGCATCTGCCACCATTTTATTCATATATTCTGCCACACCCGAAAAGTGATTTAGATAACCGTTTATATAATCTTTTGCTTCTTTAACGGAAACACCGATATCCTTTGCAAGGCTGAACGCACCTATGCCGTAAACAATGCCGAAATTAACAGCTTTTGCACGGGAGCGCAAAAGAGGAGTAACCATTTCCTGCGGCAAATTAAACACCTGTGCAGCCGTTGTGCGGTGAATATCCTCGCCGTTATTGAAAGCGGAAATCATATTTTCATCATTTGCAAGAGCGGCAAGCACACGAAGTTCAATTTGGCTGTAGTCTGCATCAATCAATAATTTTCCGTTTCCCGCAATAAAGAAGCGGCGCATTTCCTTGCCAAGTTCCGTTCTTATGGGGATGTTTTGCAAATTCGGCTCAAGAGAAGAAATTCTGCCCGTGCGTGTTTCCACTTGATTGAATGATGTGTGAATTCTTCCGTCTGCGGCTATAACCTTCAACAAACCGTCACAATAAGTTGATTTCAGCTTTGACAGACTTCTGTATTCCAAAATAAGCTTAACGATGGGATATTCGGGAGCAAGCTCCTCCAATATTTCCGCCTTGGTGGAATAACCGCTTTTCGTTTTCTTTTTGCACGGAATCATCAGTTCTTCAAACAGCACAACACCAAGCTGCTTTGGTGAGTTAATATTAAATTCGTGCCCTGCAGACTCATAAATTTGCGCCGTAAGCTCTTTGATTCTTGCAAAAAGTTTATCCGAAAACTGCTCTATTCCGCTTTTATCAACTTCAAAACCGGCAATTTCCATTTTGCCGAGCACTCTTGCAAGCGGTAATTCAATGTTTTTAAGCAAATCCGTTTGATTTGCATCAAGCAGCTTTTCATCTGTTTTTTCAAACAAATCCGCAAGCACAGCGGCATTAACAACATTTTCATCATCCGAGCCGAGTTCGTTTTTATATTCCGGAACGGAAACGCCGTATTCCACACAAAGATGTGAAATATCATAATTACTGTCTGACGGGCGCAACAAGTAAGCCGAAAGCATTAAATCGCCGCAAACATTATTACAAGATATTCCAAGCTGCGCCGCAAGGCGATGAAGATACTTAGTGTTGTATGAATATTTTTTAACATCACTTTCAAAAAATGATTTTACAAAATCCGAATATTCTGTATCAAACGAGTGAAAGACCGTTATTTCATCACCGTTTGCAAAATAAAATTCTGTTATTTCATTATCTGCAACAGCGCAATAAAAATATGCTTTTTCAGCAAATTCAAAGCTTGAATAATCTGAATCTTTTTTCACAATATGGCGATTTGCCTTTTCGGGTTGTGCAGAATGAGCATCGTTTATGTTAAGCTCAAACTTATCCATCAGGCTGAAAAGCTCATATTTTGCAAAAAGTTTTGCCGAGTTTTCACTTTTTTTGCCCGGCAAATAATCCGAAACATTTGTATCAACCGGCGCATTAGTTCTGATAGTGCCGAGATCAAGCGAAAGATATGCTTTTTCTTTATCACGGCGCAGCTTTTCACGCACGCCGGGTTTTATATCAAGCTCATCAAGATGATCGTAAATATAATCAATATTGTGATAATTTTGAATTAAGGAAAGAGCGGTTTTAGCCCCAACTCCCGCAACGCCCGGAATATTATCGCTTGAATCGCCCTGGAGCGCTTTAACCTGAATAAGCTCTTGCGGAGTTATTCCGTATTCATCAGCTATAACAGACTCATCGTACGGATCCGTTACGGCTTTGCCTGCTTTTGTGTGGGCAAGAAGCACCGTTACGCCGCCGTGAGCAAGCTGAAGCGAATCCCGGTCTCCTGTTGCAATAAAGCAAAGATCGCCGCTTTCACGGCATTTTTGAGCAAGAGTGCCAAGAATATCATCAGCCTCCCACCCCTCACATTCAAGAGTTTTTATTCCAAGGCTTTTTAAAATTTCTTTTATCATCGGCATTTGTGTGCGCAACTCGGCAGGCATTTCATGACGGCCCGCTTTATATTCCGCATACATTCTGTGGCGGAATGTCGGCGCATGCAAATCAAAGGCAACCGCAATTGCCTCTGCCTGTGACATTTCTTTTAACTTAAGCAAAATATTCAAAAAGCCGTAAACGGCATTCGTAAATATTCCGCTTTTGGTTGTGAGCACTTTAATACCGTAAAACGCTCTGTTCATAATACTGTTGCCGTCCACAACAAGAAGCCTCATTAAAATTCCTCACTTTTCTGATATCAGAATTTACATTTCGCAAATGATTATACAGCAAATCTGCCGATATATCAACATCGGCAGGATAATTTATCACCTGCCGCAGCTTAAAACAACAATAAAAATCAAAGAATATGCCCCGGACACACTCGGCAAAGAACAATTGCTTAACAAAACAAAGCAAACGGCAAAACACTGTGCTGACATGGCATTAAATGCAGCAACCTGCCATACCGCTTGTGCCATACCTTTGATCCGTTTTTTGGTTTTTGAGTATATGATTGTTTAAGCAAACTTATTTTTTGCAGCGCAATAACAAAAATCTGCCAACACTTGCGTGTTGGCAGATTCTTTTAACGGTGCAACGGGCAAAGTTAGAAATACTTTAACCGCATTTTTATTTACCGAGTGCGCTCCAAGTCGCATTATTTTAATTTATGTGTTTATATCCTCAAAAGCCGCAATTATTTTTGGGGACCGTTAAAGCCGTTTTTCTCCTGAAAAGCGGCAATCTTATCAATAACGCCGAGCACAACTTCAAAACCGTCGCCAACCGTTTCCATATCAAATCTTTCGGGCATATCGCGCCAAGTATGATAATAATAAGTGAGAACGGGATTTTGTGCGGCAAAGGTTACGGATTTAATGCCGGCTTTCGTAAGCGGAGTACTGTCGCAACCGCCTACGGGATTGTGAATGCAATAATTTGTTTTGCTTTCAACGCCCACTTCTTTAAAGGTATCCTTAAACATCTGCTCAAGATCCTTATCAAAGCGTGTAAACTGCCAATCGTCTTTAATAACAACCTCAAAATATTCCTTATCGGCAACGGAATCTATATTTATATTCCAAGCATTTTTTGTAAGATCGTCATTCTTATGCTCCTTGGCAAAAGCAATGGAGCCTCTGAGGCCGGCCTCTTCTGCGCCGCAGTTAAAATCAACTATACGGCAGTTCTTAGGCATTTTATCGGGATTTTCCGCAAAATATTTTGTTACGGTATAGCTGAGTGCGCAACCTGTTGCATTATCCATTGCACCTCTTGAAGCATTGCGCGGGTGAGGATCTGCCCACATAACAACAAAGCAGCTGCCGAAAGCGGTGATTGCAGGCATAAACAGCATAGCTGTATTTAAGCGGGCAAAAGCTTCCGAATAGAAGGCGTTATAAGCAAATGAAGCGCCGAAATAGCAGCCGCCGTAAATGACAGCCATTGCGATTGAAACACCTATCATAAAGAAAACACAAAGCGCACCGAAACCAACCTTGCCATAAGTGGCAATCATTCCGATTGCAGGCTTATCTTTATATTTATATGAATGCTCTGAATGGCGCCAAGTCCAGCTTGTGTCTGTGTGGCCGGAAAGAATAATTGTGTAATCATATTTACCGTCCGGAGGAAGAAGCTCGCCGTATGTATTTTGAGAAATTTCCTGCCTGAAAAACATATCAAACCATGTTTTATAGAGGAAAACGCTGCAAACAAGCCAAATAAGAACGGCAACGCCGAAGAACGCCATTCCAAACCAAAGAGTTTCAACCTTGATTGCAAAGTAAGAAAGCACACTTAAAATGATACCTGCATAACCTGCATAAGGAATGCCGCCGATTGATGCTCTGGGAGAAAGTGCAAATTCCTCTTGCTTTGGCTCTATACCGATTTCACGGAGCTTATCGCCCATATAATCGGCATACTTTTTTTCGTTATCAGAGCCGGGAAGCCTGGAGCCGATTTTTTTTGCTGCGTGGGTGACAATATCAAATGCCTCCTGTGCATATTTTTTATTTTCTTCTTTCACTTAATTGACCTCCTATAATGAAATACAAATCAATTTTATCACACAGATTAAAAATTAGCAAATTTTGTTAATAAATTAACACAATAAAGTGTTAAAGCACATATTTAATAATTATAAATAATATAATTTATTCATTAGCCATATAAAACGGCGACAAGCACAGTGTGCGCATCGCCGGATAAATCAAAAATAATTAAATTATTATAAATTTATATAACTCATTTTTTATTCTTTTCATATATTATTTTTAATCCTTGCAAAAGCAAATCATCATCAACAAAAGCATCAATTCTGAGTTCTTTTGCAATGGCATTTGCAAGACCGCCCGTTAAAACAACCGTTAACTTTTCGCCGAGTTCCTCCTCAAAACGGGAGGCCATACCCTCTATCATTGCAGCAGTGCCTATAACAGAACCGCATTTCATGGCATCAACTGTGTTTGCGCCAATCATTTTTGATGGGGCGGAAATATCAATTTGCGGCAACTGAGCCGTGCCGCTTGCAAGAGAATTTATCGCCGTTTTAACACCGCACATGATAGCACCGCCGAGATGGGCGCCATTTTTATCAATAACCGATGCCGTTGTGGCTGTGCCGATATCAAAAAGCACTGCAGGAAGCGGATATTTATTTATAACCGCCACATCGCCTACCACCAAATCGGCGCCAAGCTCTGCGGGATTATCTATTTTTATATTAAGCCCTGTTTTAACGCCGGGTCCCACAACAATCGGCTCTTTTCCACACACAAGCATAACCGTTTTCTTTAGGGTGCGCACAAGAGCGGGAACAACGCTTGAAATTATGCCGCCCTCAATATCTTTAACACCGTTTATATCAAGAAATGTTTTCAGCTTCATTGAATATTCTATTTCGGTTTCCATAACATTTGTTGAAAGCCTGCCGCAACAAACAAGCTCATCGCCGTTCCAAACGCCAAGCACTATATTCGTGTTTCCAACATCAATTGCAAGTATCATATCCAAGCATCCTTTCAGCCAAAGAATTATCCGCTCAGCCGAGCAACCTAATTATAATATAATGCTCGCCCAAAGTAAAGAATTTAATTTACCGCACGATTTGGCCAAAAAGAAAAAACCGCAGGAATTATCCTGCGGAATATTATGCGGCATTTCAACGCTTTTATGCTTGCTTGCAGGGCTGCCTGAAAAGAATATAAAAATAGCTTGTTCCCCTTGCGTTTAGCGCTGCAAATTCGTTTGCCACAGCCGCAGATGTGGATTGCTTAACAACCAAATCCGAGCCTGAAAGCTGCAGGCCTATGCTGCTGCCGGCCTTTGAAGCGGCGGCAAAATAATGAGTGCAGCTTTTTGTGTCAAACTTTGTTATAACCGCAGCGCAAGACATCGGAAACACAAGCGCATAGCAAACATCAAACGGGCACCCTGTGGCAATTGTTTTTTCCACTGCACCGTCGCCGAAATAAACACCGGTATATATCGGCATTTCAAGCCTTGCTCTGTCATCCTGAGAAAGATGAATTTGCATATTTCCCGTGTGTTCGCCGAAAGCTGCATCTATTTTTTCATTATCGCTGTTATAATCTGCCATCATAGGCCTGTCTGTGCCTATCCAACTGTTCAGCTGCAAATTGGCAGTTTTATTTGATGAACTCATATTAACCAAACCTTTCTGCTGCAAAATTTAAACACGGCTGCAGCCGCCGAGGTTGTTATTCGGAAATTCCGTCCCACACAAAGAATCGAAACTCAAAGCCGTCTCTTATATACCATGGCATTGCCATATCATCAAGTACGCTGCATTTAATGGGATAAGTTTTAAAAGGATTAACCGAAACAAGCGGGTAATGCCGTTTCAGAAAAGCCGCCATGTCTGCAAGGTTTTGCTGAGTTATAACAGATAAGCCAAACATAACCACCTGCAAATCCGCAAGCTCCCAAATACCGCCAACGTTGTTAAACGCCTTCATAAATTGTTCTCTTGTTTCATGCTCCGGATAAGCAGACAATTGCCGAATTACGGCTTTTCGAGTGTTTTCTTCCGTTTCACCGGGAGAAATTGAAAGAAGCGAGCAATATTCGGAAAGTCCGGATGCATCACAGGTTTGCACAAACAAATTTGCAAGCCCCTTATTAAGCAAATCGCAAACAAGCCGCATTCCGGCGGCATAGCCTTTCAGCTCTGCCGCTTCCGTGCTTTTTTCAGGCACGGGCATATCGGCATTTTCGCAAAGTTTTTTTAACCTTTCAAAAATATCATTCATACACATCAGCCTCCGCATTTTCAAGAGAAAGATAGCTTAACGAATCACAAACAACTACCCCTGCGACAGACGGAGTAAGAGAAACCTCTGCATATTCAATGCCTTCTATTGCAGATAAACCGAGCACAAGCGCCGTTGAAGAAAGACTTTGCCCTATTTTAGATGCAGAGCAAAGCTGCTTGATTTTTTCCTCTGCCGCAGCTTTTATAGTTGCCTTATCGGCGCCGGCGGACACCTTGATTGCCGCAAATGCCGAAAATTTTTGCGCCGTTGCGGCACAATAGTCGTATTTGACGCCGGCATATTTATATTCCCAAAGCAGATTGCCAAGAGTGGTTGAAATGCTTGGCGGCAGCTTATCGCCGGCAACTTTAAGGCACACTTGTATAAATGAATTGTTATAATCATAAGAAAATGCGGCATCAAGCACACCGTCTGCACGCATTGCAAGCTGCTTATATGCATCCTCGGTAACAAAATTAAACCTGCACGAATATGATTGCAAAATTCTGCTTCTGAGAGACTCATCACTTTCTTCATCTCCGCCGCCGTTAACAACAGAAGAATTTGTAACCGCCAAAACATAATCCGGCGGATTAACCATAACGCTGATTCTGTTTTTATCGCAATTAAATTCCGCACCGTTTGCAAGTGCTTCGCATTCAACATCAATGCTGCTTTTATCTGCAGGGCACACAGCGCTTTTAAGCGTTTTAAACTGCACAAGAGGATTATCCTTATCCGAGCAAACCGTGCCTGCCGGAATATCAACCTCCCTGTTTAAATCGGGAGAAACGAAGAAAGTTAAAACGCCGTGCGCTTTTGTACCTTCTTTTCTTTTCAGCCCGCGCATTTCCGCATGCATATCAAGATACTTTCCGCTTGCGGTTTTAATAAATGCTTGGCGCAACACAAAATCCGCATTTGCCGCAACTGAATAGATTTCACTTGCAACGGCTTTGAATTTCATATCCGTTTCAGAATAATTCTTAATATTTTCTCCGCATTCATCGTAAAAAGCTTTTTTCATTTCGTTTAAAATTTGATTATACGTTAAACTCAAAATTCAACACTCACCGTCCTTTCCTCTCCGCATATCATTAGCGTTATTTCATATTTGTTCTTATTCTTTTCGGCAGCAACAACAAACACCCCATCCGCCAGCTTCAACGCCTCTGAAGCGAGGCAGGCTGCTTCGCTTTCGTCAAGCGGATATGATGCAACACCATAATCCGAATCGGGATAAAACAGGCCTTTTTTTGAATTCAGAATTCTTTTTGCATCCATTAAAGCGTTTGCCGTTTCCCCAAGCGTTAAGCGCTTATTTATCATTAGATACCGCCTTTCCGATTGGCTCTGTGATTTTGCCGTTTTTGCCTATAACGGTGCCGTTTATAACAACACTGCCGTCTGCACGCAGCAAAATATATGCACCCGAAAGAGCGCAAATTTTAATCTCACCGTTTTTTAAATTTGCTTGCGTGCATTTAGTTCCGGCAACGGCACCGCCGAACGGACTGCCGACTATCAAAACCTCTTCGCCGGCAGGAGCGCAAAAAGAATATCCGTACGGTGCAAAAACCTCTGCGTTTCTTGCACCCTCGCCCGCATCCAAGTTTTGAGTGCCGCCGATTGTTACCGTGCCTTTTTCCGCATAGCTTTCCGAAGCGGAATTATAATTTTTGTTCAGCCACATAATTCACATACCTTTCTTCCCTTTCCAAAGCAAAGCTGACCGTGGTTACTGCACCGCCTGCGTTTTTTGATCTGATAATCTTTGAAACGGTGTATACTTTGCTTTCAAAACCGCCAAACGGCAAAATAACACGCTGCGCAAGCTTTAAATCCGCATCGCCGCAAAACTTAACCTGCACCGTGCAAAAAGATTTTTCTGAGTTTTTAAGCATTTGAGCACACTTTTTATCACGCTGCCACGGAGGCAGCGCAGAAAGATTAATAAGCCGCCTGCGTTTTATTGAGTTTGCTACGGCAAATTTGCTTTCAAGATGATAAACATATTTATCGGCAGGGTTTATTTTATAATCCACACGGTTTATAACATTGCTTCTGTCGTAAACCACACAGGCAGAAATAATTTTGCTGCCGTCTATGCAAATTGCTTTTCCGCCCTTTTCAAACGCACAAAGTTTGTTTTCAGGCGAAACATAAACTCCCGAACCGTATGTATAAAGCATAAAATCATTTATCGCCCCGTAGCAGCTTTTGCCCTTTTGAACGGCATAGGAGCCTTCCGAGTAAATTTCAGGCAAATTAAATTCTATTCCAAATGGTTTTGCGCAGCAAAGCCAAAGCTGCCTTGCGGACGGATGCCTGTATTCGCATGGCAACGCCTCATTATCAACCAAAACGCTGCCGCTGCTTCTGGCATAAACATATATATACGCTTCTGCCGTAAGTGAGCTTTTTTGCTTATCGCAAAATCCGCAAAACACCGTTTTATCACCGCAGCGAGCAATTATTTTGCCTATTTTAATCATTTTGTCGGAGGGAATGAATTTAAGCTGCAATCCGTCACATGCAGCAGAAACCTCGCTAACAAGCTCATAAGACAAAATTTTGTCTGCCGCCGCAAGTTTACCGTCAGCATCATATATTTCAAAAGTCAATCTATAATCACCTTCGCTCCCGCCGGCACTTCAAAAGGTGTTTTAAAGCTGTTTAGCTTCATAATTTTTTCAACGCTTACGCCGCACCTTGCCGCAATTTCAAAGGCGTTTTCACCATTTTGCGCAAAAGTTGATTTGCAAACGAAAGATGAATTCTTTCCGATTTGCGATTCGGTGAATTGCGCCTCATAGGATATATAATTTTCGGCAGCATTTCTTGTTGTCTCAAAAGATGTGAAATAGGCGTTGAAATAATCTCCTCCCGGCAAGAGCAAAGCGCCCGCCTGCTTTTGTGACTGAAGCGCATAAAGCTTTTTAACTGCTTTATCACCGTCTTTTCCGTAAAATCTGCCGTAAATTTTTATAACGGCGGCATCATCACATATTTCCTGAGCTTCTGTTCCTAAGCCGGGCAACGCTTTTAAACCGACTGATTTGGACTTTTTAACCGTTATCTTTTGAGGATTTTGAATAAACTCAAAATTTTTGTATTTCAGTTTCAATCAACCACATTCCTTTCCGTAAAGGCAGCCGCAGACTTTTTAACAATTTTGCTTTTGCCTGCGGCATTTTTTATTCGCTTTGCGGCACATAATCATGACGCATTGAATCAAGCCTTAAATATTCGGACAGTTCTTCGGCACCGAGATATTCAATATTTTCTTGGTTTTCCGTTATAATCACCGCCCCGTCAAATTAAATCAAACACATCGGAATATGTTATTTCCGCACGCTGCATAATGCATTGCGTTTTTTTGTGTGAGCGTGCCTCATTAAGTTTAACGCCCACTGCATTATCAGAGTAAGCAGCAGCGCAAATCCTTGCAACAGCCTGCTGCATATCATAATTTTTCATATTCCACGGCACATAAATATCCGCAAACAAAGTTACACTGCCTGCCTTAATATCCTGCTCAATTGCCGCATTTTGAATATCTGCGCTTACCGTGCCGCACACAATTACAGCCCCGGCCGGGCATGTTGGCTTCAGTTCCGTGCCGTAAGCCCGGCAAACCGAAGTGTTTTGAAAAAAATCATCTGCCTTAATTCTTTCAACAAGATTTGAAACCAATGATTTTGCTTCAATCATATTTCATTCTCCGTTTCATAAACACTGCGGGCGATGGCCCAATAAAAGCAAACCTCGCCGCCCACAACAACCTGCTCTTTTTTCTTGAAAATAAATTTTTCATTGCCGTAATGCAAAACTGCATTCTCCTCCAGAGCACAAATATCATGGTCATACGGCCCCACATATGTAAAATAATCCGGACAAACCTCGCCAACGGGAGTTTGAAACGGTTCAAAATTTGATTTATTACTCCGCCACTTTTGAGCCACAACCGCATAAAACGGAGTTGAATTCCATTCGCCTTGAGAAATATAAACACTTTTACCCGTTTTCGCCAAACCTTTTTTCACGGTTTCACAAACGCCCAAGGCTACACCCCCTTAAAGGCAAATCCGTCGTCCTTTAAATATGCAGAAGCACCTTTAACCGCCATTTTATAGATTTCTTTGGCTCGCTCGCTTTTGCTTGCCATTCCGCTTACCGTTATATCGCCTGCGGTGAAGGATGCAAACCCAAGGTCTGCTTCCTCATAAACGCAAATCGCATAATATGCCTTTGCCGCCGCAAGAAAAATCAATTCGGCAGCATTGGCAAACTGCGTTGGCAAAATGCTTGCTTCAACACTTTTGCAGGCATAATCTATAATTTTTTCATAATTATTTTCAAACCCGCTTTCAAAGCTGCCCATTTCTTTGATGCAGGCAATAATCTCCTGCTTATCAAGCAAATCATCAACCCCCGAATCTGCAGCTGAGGGTTGCATTTTGATTCATCAAAGAAAATCCCGTTGTTACCGTGATGGAAGCTCTTTCAAGCTGGCGGTCAATAAGCTTATCGTATTCCGTTACAACACCGCCTGCCTGCACCTTTTCAACGGCCGCATTCTTATCGAGCACCAAAATGCTTTGCTCAGGCATATCATCATATTTAAGAAGATCTGCTCCGAGCGGAGTCATCAGTTTTCCCGTTGCATGGAAATTGAGACCTGCATTTGAGTCTTTAAACTCCGCCATATTCATAATTGTTTTATATTCATTGCTTGCAGCAACAACCGTTGTCATTTTATACGGCGAAAGCTCCAACCACATTTCCACAAGATCTGCATATGAAAGCGGGGTTTTCTTATCATCCATAAGGTTTGTGCTGCCGTAAAGTATCGTTTCAACGGCATCCACATATTGGCTTGTTGCAATATGGGAGCCGAGCTGCTTCATAATCAAAGTGAAAAGATCAAGTTTTTGATACTTTATCGCCTCATACGAAGCCACAAGCATTCTGCCTCTTTTGTGAAGCCTTGTAAGGTTATCGCTTGTTTTAATTTCCGTTTCCGGAATAGATGCACCCTCGCCCACGGCGGCAAGTTCCTTGTCTTTTGCGCTTGTTGTGAGCTGAACAGAGCGATAATCAAGCGAATCTATGATTGTTGTGGTGGCAACCATTTTTGAAAGAACGTCATTTTCCTCCATGCCCTGAGTTACCGCTCTGCTGATATATTCGGGGAAAAGCGCCGCCGAATCAGTGCTGCGAAAGAATTTTGAAACACAATCAGAATCCTTGCCGCTAACCTTAATATCAAATCTTTTGAGCTGTCTTTGATAAGCATCAAGCCCTTCAAGTTCGGTGCCGATATAGTTATCAGACGGGTCTATTTCCTCAAGCGAAGCCGTAAAGCCCTTTGTTGTGGAATAGAGGCCCTTATCAAGTTTAATATTATCAAATGCCATAATTAAATACCTCCGTTTTCATATTAAAGAATGATTCCTGCTTTTAGTTCGTTTGAATGAACATAAATAACAAGATGAGATTGCTTGCCGGTGCTTGCGCCGGCAACTGTGCCGTTTCCTTTTGAAACTATATATTGATAGCCTGCACCGCCTATTGAGCCCGCTGTTGAAAGCGGCAATTCAACAAAGCCTTTGATGATGGCAGACACATAATCCTCGTTTGCCGAAAGCACAACGCCGATAAATTCGCCGTCCGCATCCGCAAGGGAAACGCTGCCGCCAGTGTCAAGCTTAATGAGATCGCCTTTTTTAAGGCTCTTGCTTGTTTTAAAGGTTACAACCTGCTCACCGATGCCGTTGTATGCATAATGATTGATATTCATGATTTTTCCTCCTAAATTTTAAATTTACCAAGATCCGCACGCTTGCCCGATTGATTTTTAGCAAGCTGCGGCATTGGAATTGATTTTTCGGATGCACTGCCTTCAAAAGCGTTTTTAAAAGCAAACAGTTCCTTTGCAGTCATAATCTGCGCAACACTTTCAAAAGCCGATTTATCCATATTCGGCAACGCCTTGCCGCACAAATGCACAAGATCGTTGATAATATTTTTTCTGTATTCCCTGCCAAGCTCTGCATCATCGCTCATTCCGGAAATCATGGCTTTGATTGAATCTGCCTGGCTGCTTGTAAGCGTTATGCTGCCGCTGCCGGAAAGCATTTTTTCAATATCGCGCTTTTCCAAAGAAGCATCATATGATTTTTCAACTCCCGCCTCTCTTTGAGCAGGAACGGCAACAAAGCTGAATTCATAAGCATCCGTAATTCCGTCAAGCACGGTGAAGCACTTTTTACCATCGTAAGTTTTGCCGGAAACATGGCCGCAATACTCAACATTCTTATCTTTTCCGCAAACAGAGCAAATTCTTTTGCCTGCACTGCAAGAAACGGATACTTCCTTTTTTATGCCGGCATCAATATCCGTTATAAGCTGATCGGTGGCTGCGCTGCGCACCATATAAGCCTTTGCCCGCAGCGCATAAAAATCTTCACCGTCTGCTGTTTTTTTGCCGGGCACACGCTCAACATACGCATCAAAAATTCTTGCGCTTTGATCTTCTGCCCTCATTGAATGATTTTTTATTCCCGTTTTGCCCACAAATTGCTTTGCAAGTTCTTTTAATGCAGAAACGGAAAATTTTTCGTTATCTCTGTCCACATCATTATTGCAAAGGGAAACCTCAAAAACATAAAGCTCATCCCTGCCGAAATCTCTGCGTGTAAATTTTCTTATCTTTTCATAATCGGATTTCTCCGGCATGTAGCCCTTTTCAATAAATCCTTCTCTCAATCGGAAACCTCCTTTTGATTTGCCGCATTTTGTGCGGCCGCATTATCTGCCTGTGCGTTATAAAGGCGAGCCTTTGCGTGCTCTGTTTCATCCTGCAAGGTGATATCTGCCCATTCAACATTAACGGGAAGCCAAATTGATTTTAAATCCAAATATTGCCTTGCAATTTTTATAAGCACCGGCGTGATGACTTTTCTGTATGATTTTAATTCCGTGGTAAGCATATCTGCCTGCTGAATGCTCATTCTTTCAGTTGTGCTCCAAGAAAGGCCGAGCATATACGGAGGCAAGCCCGTTTTGGCAATTATCTGCTCTGTAAGCTGGCGCACGGGAATTTCACTTGAAAGCACATTATTATCTGCTCCGATAACTTTAACGCTCACATCGCCTACGGCAACAAAATCCTTAACCGAATCCTTGCTGCTCATTGCCTCCTGCCAAGCAGAGCAAATTTGCTTTGCTCTTGCCTGAGCCGAAACCGAATCTCCCCCGTCGCCGCCCGGCTTATATGTTACGGCATATCTCAAATTGCCTGCGTGCTCCCAATTCTCGCCGATGGTGTTATAAATTGTAAGCAAAATATTGGCAATAAAAGGCAAACCGCTTAAAAGGCTTGTGCCCGTAATTTCACCGGGCTTGGGATTAAGCGCCGTAAAGAGAATCAAATCCTGCCTGGCAATTTTATTGCTGCCGTTGTAAAACTCAATATCAAATCCGTTTGCGGCCCGCTTAACCTCAATTGATTCCAGTTCGCCGTTATAAAGAGCGTAAAACCCGTTTTCATCCGCAATCATTTCACCGACTGCACTGCCATTGGTGAGCAAATCAGATAAATAAGCAGAAACAAATGCGTCTATTCCGATTTGATTTCCGCCGACATTTATGCTTTCAAAAAAGCCGTTTAAATCTCTGTCCACAGCGTCATCGCCCGTTGCAAACTTAAAATCGTTTACAAGGCGAATTATCTTAAGCACGGCGGCATCGATAATCGGCACACTTTCACGAAGCGATGCATATACTCGCCCGCCCGTGCCCATAGGAGTAAACAAACCAACCCTGCCAAAAGGGTGCCTGGTGAATGAGCCGGTTTGCACAGCAGCCGCAGAAATTTTTGTGCCTGCGGAATTCTTTTTACTGAAAAGCCCCAATAACTCACATCCTTTCAACCGCAAATGAGCAAAATTCACCCTCGTCATTGCCGTTTAGAACGGTTGAAACAAAATAGCGAATATCGTCCATTGCGTGATCGTTTTCTTTTTTCGGCGCATCTCTTTTAATACCGTTATCCCATCTGTAAACAGAAAATTCACGAATGGCATCGGCACAACACGGATAAAAAAAGATGCTGCCGTTTTTCAACGCTTGGCAAACAAGATTTATCCCCTTAAGCACATCATTTTGCGCTTTGATAACCCTGTATTTTCCGTGGCGGCGAACCGTTTGCGCAAAGCTTGCGGCAGAGGGGTCTATAATAAGCGCCTCAATTTTTCTGCCTCCGGCGAGAGTGCAGAGCTTATCATAATATTCCTCATCGGTAAGCTGCACCCCGGCATCACGGGCAGAATGATAATACTCATCAATTCTGAACCATTTATCGCCGCATTTTCCCCACAGACCGAGCGAAAAGGGATTAACCGTGCCGTAATCGCATGATAAATAATATTTTGAAAACTCGCCGCCGGCCTCGGCTATATGCCGATTTGCATTAAACATCGGATATACCAATCCATCGGCAGCCACCCATTTCCCGTCTATAAATCGCTCATAAAAAGCACCGCTGTAAAGGCTTTTGTATCTGTTTATAACAGCTTGCGAAAGAGACGGATTATCCTGCATGGTAAAATGAAGATAAAGCATGTTTTTTTGGTCTTTCTTTTTTATCCATTCATTATAAAACCAATGAAACGGGTGCTCGGGATTGCAATTAAACCAAAACTTTGAATTTTCAAGAGAGCATCTTGCCAGCGCCTGCTCCACAAAAGAGCGCGGCATAAGCGCCACCTCATCAAGCAGCACGCCTCCCAGGGTCATACCCTGAATAAGAGAAGCAGAGGATTCATCCCTGCCGCCGAAAAGATAAAACCGATTAACTGCGCCGCCCTTTTCGATTTCAATGCAATTTCGGCTGATTTTAAAATCACAATTAAATCCAAAAGAAGAAAGAAGCGGCAATAAGGGCGTTATTACATTTCTGCGTAAAGACGAAACAGTTTTTCCGCAAAAAGCAAAAGATGCACCGCTGAAGCGATAAAAAGCCCAGCTTACAAACGATATGCTCATGCAAAGCGTTTTTCCGGATCTAACTGCACCATCGCAAATAATGCCGTTTTTATCTCTGCACGGGCTGCCGTTGCACCACCAAGTCAGCGCGGCAAGCTGCTTTTCGGAAAAAGGAATAAAATCATTCAATTGGATCGTCTCCCCGCAGCTTACTCATGCATTTTGCGCTTTCCTCAAGGGCTTGGTAAAAGCCAAGCGGCTCACTCGGAGCTCCGCCGTCCAATTCGGAAAGCTTTTCAAGAGCTTTTATTCTGTCGAAAAACTTTATTTCCATTCCACCGCCCTTAGGTCTCTTGATTTCGCTGATATTGTAAAGATCAAGCTCGCCGAGCCTGGAAAGCACATCACCTTCCTGTGCAAAAAGAAGAAGCACCGCATCCTTTATATCTCCGAAAGCAAGGCGCTTTAAGCCTTTGCGCACTTCATCCTTTGTTGTTTTTTTCGTTCTTGCCGTATAAATTCCTCCTTCAAATTTTGTTGATTGCAAAAACTGCTCTCACTAATACCCCGGAAAACAAAAAAATATAGCTTCAAAACGCTATATTTTTCAAAAAAATTTCAAAAAAAATTTTTTATGCGTGATTTATGCATATTTTCGGCTCAAACACGGTTTGGTTTTGCCTGTTATTTTTTTGTTGCAACCGCACACCGTTAAAAACGGGCACAAAAAAAGAGCAAAGGCATAAAACCTTTGCTCTTTAAAATCAATATAAAGATTATGTTTTATTAAATCTGTTATCTTTGAACATCCGTTGCGGCAACAAATACACCGTTGCTCTCCTCACCTGCCGTAACCGTAACCGTGTCTCCGGCGGAAACAAGCAACACATCCATGCAATCCTTAGCGGCGATATAATAATACTTACCGTTTATTTCAAGATAATAATAAGTATTGCCGTCATTTACGCTTGTTTTAACGGATTCAACCTTGCCGGTGATTTTTCCGTTTTCTGCATTTTCGCTGCTTTGCTGATTATCACTTGCCTGCGGTGTGCTCTGAGACTGATTTGAAGAATTATCATCAACAAGATAATCATCAACATTTATGTCACTGCTTATTTTTCCCTTATCCTTCATTGCCTGAACATAGTTTTCAACAGCTGCATTAAGTGCCTTGGCATCACTTTTCATTTCATCAAGCAAGCCTGTGCCTACTATTGTTTTATCGTCAAGATTAACAAGTGCATAGCCCTTAACCGTGTTACTGTCGCCATAAAGGCTCATGAAATAAGTTGGCTTGCCGTCTATATCAAGCAAAATAGGAAATGTTGCATAATATTTATAGTTTTGAACGGCATCCTGAGCAGATTGCTGTGCAGATGCCTCTATAGCACCGCCGTTTTGATAATATCTTGTTTCCTTGGTGCGCCTGTTGCTGAGAATAAATCCGAAATTAGATGTATCGCCCTCAGACGAGGTTACACCGGTATATACCCAAATATCATCATCCATTGCAACATATCCATAGCCGTCTGATGCAACATTAACATCGTTTTGGAAGAAAATAGAATTCCAAAAGCCGTTTTGCAGCTTGCCGTAATAATTATATTGCTGCAAAAGAAGTGCCGGAGAATAAACGGCATCCACCCACTCAAGAGCTTCGCTTGAGCGAACTTCGTCTATATCGTGGTAAACGCTTTCACCTGTGATTGCATCAGTTACAACAACACCCTTAACATCCGTGCCGCCGAAAAGGCCGATCGTTTTATCAAGCACGGCAGTTACCCAATAAGGATGCCCGTCATCGGTTATTTCAAAATTGGGAGTATCCAAAAGCGCAGTGGGATATTGAAATCTTATGTGGCGAATAAGCTTTTTATTGAAAAGCTCGGTTGGGCTGTATTTGATGCTGCCGCCGAATTGCTCGTTGCAATTAACAACAGTTACCTTTTGAGACACAAGATCAACAATCATATATGCCGGCAAACCGTTTTTAGTGTTGTTTACCCATTTAAAGAAATTTGCATATTCAAGGTAAGCAACCCTTACGGGTCTGCCGTTATAATTTACCATTGTTGTTGTGTCCGACACAACATATTGGCTCTTATACTCGGAAAGTGAGCCAAGCTGCTGGTCTGCAAGAGTAAGTGCTCTTGATTCATCAACCCTCGGCACGGAATCAATATCTATTTCACTGAAGTCCGTTGAAAAATCGCTGTCTGTTATCGGCATCATTTTGCTGTAAGAGGATGCTCTGAAAATCGTGGCACCGCAAAGCCAACCGATAAGCATAACAACGGCAAGCACAAGCGCAATTGCAACCGGCACAATTGAACGCTTTTTAATATATTCCCTGCGCTCTATTTTTTTATTTGCCTTGCAGATAATTGCAAAGAAAACCATAAACAAAGCAAGTATAAGAATTATAAAGGAATAAAGATTTGTATCTTTAAAATTCATTGCGGGCAGCATAATATAATATGCAATTCCGCCTGAAACAATTGTGAGTAAGGCCGAAATAAGAAGCTTAATTCCAAGCTTTTCGGGCTTTACTATAACTTCAACCTCATCCTTTTTAGGCCATTTGAATTTTGATTTGAAATCGCCGATAACTTCATCGGCATCATAATCCATATTGGGCATTTTTTCGCTCATATTTATTTCTCCTGTTTTTTAATATGCAAGACTACCCTGCATTTAAAATATAATAACATATGCATAATTATTATTCAACAAAAAATAAGCCCCATTGCAAAATTAACAATTTGCAACGGGGCGTTAAAAACCGTTTTACTTTAGTTATGCGCTATTTATGCTTGAACAATACCCTTAGTTGTTTTAAGGTATTCTGCAGATGAAGGATAAGTTAAATCATAAGAAATCTTAACTTCTGCGCTCTTATCCTTAATAACTGCAACATTTGCATGGTTAACCTGAACATTTACAGCCATATGGTAATCAGCTGCAGTGATTGTTTTTGTTGCGGGATCAATTGTGATTACACCTGTACCGCCGGTATAGAGAACCTTGCAGTTTTCTTCGGTTGTGCCGCTTGCCCATGAAAGAGCAGAGATTGAATCAACGGTTGCGCCGATATCGCCGAGAACCTCAAAGAAACGACCCTGAGAGTCTACACCGCGCATTGACATTGAGCCATCCTTGGGAAGTATGGTAAGAACGAGTTTACCGTCCTGCTCTTTAACATTTGCAGCCAAGCAATCATCGGGAGTGAAATATGATGTTCTGAAATCGAATTCGCCGGGATCCGTGTCGCTGCCGTTAGAGTTGTCAAGCTTGGGATCTCTGTTGTTGCAAGGCGGAAGGCCGTATGTGCCTGCCTGGAATAAGCTGTCTACGATGCCGGGAACGATGCCGTTAATAACGGAGTTTTCCTTGCCCTCGATAAGAACAGAGTCAATTTTAAGCTTTTCTTCGCCAAGCAAAGCATAATATGTTTTTGCTTCGCCGTTTTCAGTGTAAGAAGCTGTCTGAGACTTTGTATTGTTATAGCACTCTACATAGTAGTTAACAACATCTTCAACAGTTTTGAATTCAACTCCGCAATAAGTATTGGGAACGAATTCATCGATGGTTACTTCGGACTGCTTATCTCCTTCGGCAGATGCATCTGCACCGCCGTTTTTATAAGTGCCGTCCTGAACCTCTTTAATTGCTTTGATTGTTCCGTTTGTTACATAATCGATCTTTGCACAGCCTGCAAGCGCAAAAACGAAGGAAGCAACGAGAACAACGCAAAGAAGTTTTTTGATTGTTTTCTTCATTACTTGGTACCCCTTTCAGTACGAACTAAGCATAACTAAATTGCTACTATCTAAATTTATTATAAATTCGTCAAAAAGTCAATACCAAAAATGGAAATTGACCAAATTATTCTCATTTCTTTAGCGCATATAGTGTTGTTATTTCAAATTTTCTGTGTTATACTTGCTTTAAATACAAAATATCGGCAAGGCAGGCAATGAAATTATTATATTCATGCCCGATATTAAATTTCAAAAAACACAATCAAAGTGCATGGCTTATTCAGCTGCAAATAAGCCGGCCTTAACATTTAATAACATATACTTTGCAGCGGAAAGGCAACGAAATTTATTATGAGATGTAAAAACTGCGGCTTTGATAACGCTGAAGGCAGATATATTTGCGAAAACTGCGGATCACCTCTTTTTGATGAGGATAATGAAATCAATCCCGAAAACGATAACGAAAACACAAAAATCATCCCAAACATATCTCAGCTTGAAGATGTGGAAAGCGTTTCACCTCAGGGTGAGACTCCGCATCATGACGGCAACAACGAAAATGATGGTGAAGAAGAAAGCAAAAACAAGCGCAACATTATTATAATAATTGTGCTTGCGGTTATTTTGGTTGCAATGACAGTTGGCATAATCGTTTCCGCCTCTCTGAACAAAGGCAAAGAAACCACTGCTGCTCCGTCAAGTTCTGTTTCACAAACAAGCGAAACATCAACGGCAAAGCATTCTTCCACAAAGCAGCATACCACAACAACCGAAAAAGAAACAACAACAGAGCAAACAACAGAAAAGCAAACCGAAAAAGAAACAACAACAAAGCTTGCTAAATATAATGTTTATATTGATGTTGACGGCAACGGCTCCGTTACCGGCGACGGCAACTATGAAAAAGGCAAAAAAGTAACTCTTACCGCAACAGCCGATGCCGGATATAAATTTGACGGTTGGTTTGACAATGCAACGGGTGAGCTTGTTGCATCCGGCAGCAAATACACAGTTAATGTTAATGCGGATGTGCATTTAACCGCAAAGTTTTCAGTATCCGAGGGTGTGCAGCAATGACAAAAGGTGAAATTGCAAAAAAATACTTTGAAAGCGGAAAAAACTGCTCGCAATCCGTGGCTCTTGCCTTTTGCGATGAAATGGGCTTAAATGAAGATTTGGTTGCCAGGCAAACAATTGGGTTTGGCGGCGGCATCGGCAGAATGCGAGAGGTGTGCGGCACCGTTTCCGGGATGACATATGTTATTTCAAACCTTTACGGCGGCTGCGGCAGAGCAGAGGTTTATGCAATGGTGCAAGAGGTTGCAAAAAAATTTGAAGCCGAAAACGGCTCAATCATCTGCCGTGTTTTGCTCGGACTTGATAAAAATGTGCGCCCTGCGCCGACTCCGGATGCAAGAACCCGGGAATATTACAAAAAGCGCCCTTGCTCCGAGCTTTGTAAAACAGCCGCTGATATACTTGATGAGTTTATCAAAAGCCAAAGCAACTGCAAATAAACTTTATCACTCGGTTTAATAAGACTCAAAACCAGACTTAACGCCGAAGCTATTGCCCTCTTCAAGAAAATTTCACATATAATGCAAAAAAGCACTTGCATTTTTATTTTGAATGTGTTATATTATTCAAGCATTAAATATGTGATGCATTTGCGCCGGTAGCTCAGTTGGATAGAGTGTCTGGCTACGAACCAGAAGGTCGGGGGTTCGAATCCCTTCCGGCGTACCAAAAAGTCCAAAGCGGATAAATCCGCTTTGGACTTTTTATTATGTTGTAATAATATAATACAAAAACCGGCGCACTGCTTTATGGCAATTTTTGAGTAGTAGAACGGTGATTCAGTAGAATCTATTATAAATAGTTTTTATGAAAATTAAAATGTTATTTTAATTTCTCCGGGTTGCGTAAAAATCTTTTTGATTCTTTATCTTTCGGAGTCCAAGCCTGTTCAGATTCGGGATTACCCGAGCTTTGTCCGTCTGCAGACTCGCCGCCTTTTCTATATGTATCATCAACATATCCGTAAAAAGTTTTAATATACAAACTGCTGTTTGATTTTTGCAAATTATTCGTTTTGGAATAATCCACTTCGATTATATCGCCTTTCATTTCATCAAAAGGCTTGCCGTAGCAAATAATTTTACTCGGCTTAATTCTGCTTAACATTTCATTATAGCCAAGCAAAAAATGGGATTTTTGATTTTTAACCCTTATTGTCGAAGCGGCAACTATACTGTCTTTTTCAATTCCGTCAAAGCAGAAATTAAAACTTGTCAAATCACCCCTTGTCAAAACAAATTGCGTGATTAAGCAAAGCTCAAGCGTTTGCTGACAATCACTCCACATGTTTGTCCTTTCACGGCAAATACAAGCATCTTGCCGTGTAATTATCTTGATTAACTTTATCATAGCCTATTAAACTTATATCTTCAAAACTGATTTCTTGTTTTTAACAAGCGGCAGTTTGAACATACCGACGCTTTCAAATCAAACACAATACACCCAAAGCAATTTAATTACAAAAAAGCAAGATTCATAATTCAACAAATCTCAAACGGCGAAAATTCGCCGGCTTTTTTACTGTTATCTATATGCAAAGACTGTTGCTGTTTACAATTATGCTTTTGTTTGATATAATCGGCATAGATAATTGCAAAGCCAAAAAAATTATTTTAACAGAGATTTTATCAAATAATTTAACCAAAACAAATTAGCGGAGGTTTAAAATATGTTTCACTATGATTATTTAACATCCGGCACCTGCTCAAAAATCATCAGCATGGATTTAGACGGAAATGTTGTTCACAATATTAAATTCACCGGAGGCTGCAACGGAAATCTTAAGGCAATTTCACTATTGCTTGAAGGAAGCACGGTTGATTACATTGAAAAGAAATTAAGCGGAGCTACCTGCGGAAGCCGCCAAACATCTTGTTCGGATCAGCTTGCCAAAGCCGCAAGAGCCGCATACAATGCCTCTTTAAGCAAGCGGTAATGAAACAAAATATATAAAAAACAAAAGCAACCATACTGCCGAATTTTCAATTTTTGAAATTCGGCTGTTGCAAAAGCAAAGGAATAAAAATGAACATAAAAGAAGAAATTCATAAATCAAGCGAAGAAATGCTTGAAAATCTTGGCAAGCTTGTTGCAATTGATTCGCAACTCGGCACGGCAACTGCAGGCAAGCCCTTTGGCGACGGACCGGCAAAAGCGCTTGAAACAGGCCTTGGCATTGCAAAAAAACTTGGGTTTAAAACCGTTAATCTTGATAATTACTGCGGCTATGCCGAAATGGGACAGGGCAAGGAAATTATAGGAATTGCCGCCCACCTTGACATTGTGCCGGCAGGCGGCGATTGGAGCCGTGATCCGTTTAAGCTGACCCGTAAAGGCAACTGTGTTTACGGCCGAGGCACAACAGACGACAAAGGTCCCGTGATTGAAGCGCTTTATGCAATGAAATTTCTTCGTGATTCGGGTGCAAAGCTAAACAAAAGAGTTCGTTTGATTATGGGCTGCAACGAGGAAACAGGCTCAAAATGCATGGAGCACTACAACAAGGTTGACGAGGAGCTTTCATGCGGCTTTACGCCGGATGCCGATTTTCCCTGCATTCACGGAGAAAAAGGCCACATGGCTATGACGGCTTATTCCAAAAGCACAAAAATCATCTCTATGAATGGCGGCTTTGTTTCAAACGCAGTTTGCGACACATGCACCACCGTTATCCCCTTTGAAGCAGATCTTAAAGAAAAGCTTGAATCTGAGCTTTCCAAAACAGGATTGCAGCAATACAAGGTTTCCGAAAAAGAAAACGAAATCACAATTTATGCAAAAGGCGTACCTGCGCACGCAAGCACACCCACTCTTGGCATAAATGCTGCCGGCGTCACTATGGAATGCCTTGCGAAAGCAGGCTTTGAAGACGATTTTGTTAAATTTTACAACAGCCATATAGGAACAGCCTGCAATGGCGCCGGAATAGGCCTTAAAATCAGCGATGAATTCGGCGAGCTAACACTATGCAACGGAATTGTTAAAACAGAAAACGGCGTTATAAGCTGCACAATTGATATTCGTGTGCCTGTTACCTTTGGAAAAGAGGATATTTTAAAATTTGTTAACGGCAATTTGGAGGACGAAAACGGGCGTATTGAAACGGAGGAAATAGGAAATCCGCTGTTTTTCCCAAGAGAATCGCCGCTTGTTAAAGCGCTTTGCAAAGCCTACACGGATGTTACGGGAGACACAGAGCACAAGCCGATGGTAATAGGCGGCGGCACATATGCCAAAACACTGAAAAACATTATTGCATTCGGCCCCGAGAAGCCCGGCACAGACTACCGCATTCACGGCGCAGATGAATTTATTTTAATTTCGGAAATGGAAGAAGCTGTTGAAATTTATATGGAAGCAATAAAAAATTTGCTTGCCATATAAGTGCACTCTTTCGTAAATAAAAGAACAAAGCGGCAGGCGGCAAAACGCCGAGAGCCGCACAATTTACTATCGCTTTAAGCAAAAGGCAATTTGCCGGATTACCCGACAAACTGCCTTTTATTTTATTTATAATCATTTTAAAGCATCCGACGACAGAATTCTTTATTTTTTCAAATATAAAAACTGTTTTTTAACAAATTATTTTGCGGATTGACAATCTCGTTTGCCGAATGTATAATGTTCTAAATAGAACGATAAAGAAGGGAAAACAAATGTTTTTTTGGGATAAACACAAAACGATAACGGATTGCTATGAATTACTTGCAAAGGGTGTTTGCGAAAAATATAAGCTGACTCAAATGGAATATGACATTCTTATGTTTTTGCACAACAGCCCGCAGCACAACACGGCCGCAGAAATTGTTAAGGTGCGCAAATCCACAAAATCGCACGTTTCCACATCACTTAAAAAGCTGGAAGAGAAAGGATTTATAAAAAGAATTCAAAGTGCCGACAATAAAAAGCACATTGAAATAATTTTGTTGGATGCCTCAATTCCCGTTTTGAATGACGGGCTTAAAGCGCAAAAGGAATTTGCAAAGCACATTTTAAGCGGCCTTACAGAAGAGGAAAAGCACGCCTGCGTTGCAATATTCAGCAAAATATGCGCCAATGCAGATGATTATTTAAAAAATCATACGGAGTAAGTTGATGAAAAAAATATTTTATGTAAAAAAAGAACTCTTTTGATAATTGCCGGGATTGTTTGGCTTATTGCAGGATTTAATGTTGCAAGGCTCGGAGTTTTGTCATATTTGGAGATAAACCGAAAATGGTATTTATACTTGCTTTCCGCAGTTGTTTTTTTGCCTGTTTGGCTTAATGTTTCGGAAAATGAGCAACAAACACACAAAAAGAATTATGGAATATGAAAGCCATCGCCCGTTTTGGCATTTCTTTGATTTAAAGGCATATCTTATAATGGCTTGCATGATGGGCTCCGGCATCGGCTTCAGGGCACTTGGAATTTTTCCGGATATATTCATTGCTTTTTTTCTATTCCGGGCTGGGCTGTGCTCAGGCATTGGCAGGCGTTCTTTTTATAAAAAACTATTTTTGCTACAGCAAATTGATAAATAAGGAGAAAGAATAATGAAAGAAAATAAATATAAACCTCAGGTTCCGGATATTATGGAAGCCGTGTTTGATGCGGCATATTTGATTTTTGATTTGGTTGCAGGAATGCTGTTTTTTGCTTTTTCAAAAGGAAATGCATTATTTGTGCTTTACGGAGTATTAACATTAACCCTTTGCGGCGGCGATGCATTTCATTTGGTGCCGCGAATTATCAGAGCGGCAAAAGGCAGCAACGAAAAGATAAAAAGGCAGCTTGGCATAGGCTTGCAGGTTTCTTCCATCACAATGACCGCATTTTACATTTTATTGTTATACATTTGGAAACTCACCTTTCCTGAGCTTACTGCTCCGATTGCCGTTGAAGCAATGATTTGGATTTCTGCAATAATCAGAATGGTTATCTGCGTGCTTCCGCAAAACAATTGGTGCTCCGATGAAGGAAACATGAAATTATCAATTATCAGAAATGCTGTTTTTGCAGTTACCGGAATCGGAGTAATCATTCTTTATGCAATTTCCGGAAATGCGCACGATTATCATATGGGCAGAATGGTGGCTGCAATCATAATTTCTTTCGGCTGCTATCTTCCCGTTACATTATTCAGCAAAAAAGCACCCAAGGTAGGTTTACTGATGATACCGAAAACCTGCGCATATATGTGGGTTATTTCAATGGGACTTCAGCTTTTGTTTTAAAGGCAAAGAATATTCAAAACCGTCTTTGCCATTGAAACATTAAGAAAAACGAATGTTTCGCTTTTAAATTCAAAGTTATTACAACTGAATTTAGATATTTGACTGCCGCAAGTATTTTGTATATAATGAAAACGCAAGCGGATAAAGCAGGCAAACATTTTACCATGTAATCTCTGTTTCAAAATCGGCCACAGGCGTAATTTTAAATGTAAGAAGCTAAGCATGCGCCTTATTCGTTTGCGATAAGGCATATTTTTATATATTTTCATGCAAAGGGCACGGAATCTCCATGAAAAAAAGTTGGGACAATAAATGGTACAGCGATGATTTTTTGCGAAGTTTAAAAAGCAATGCATATATTGAACACGAAGGTAATTTGGAATACACTGTTAAATTCGCACCGGATGCGGTTTCAAAAACGGGAATTGACCCAAGAATGCTTGGCGGACCTATCGGCAAAACAGCAAAGCTGCTTAGGTTTGTTCCCGATTTTGCTTTTAAATTCATAAAGCCGTCTGTAAACGAAAAAAATCTTTCTTCACTGAGAAAAAGCTTTGCAAAATCGGCATATGCAAACTGCCATATTGATGATGTAGTTTTGAATAACGGCACTGCAACTGCTCGAGACGGATATAAAATCCCTATAAGAATTTATAAGCGCACAACAGACGCAAACGATATTTGCCTTGTTTTTATGCACGGCGGCGCATTTATCGGCGGCGCACTTGAGCCTTACGATGAATTCTGCAAAATGCTTGCATCCAAATTCGGCTTTAAAATTATAAGCATTGATTACCGACTGCTGCCAGAAAACAAATATCCCACGCTGTATAATGATTGCTTTGATGTGCTGCTGCACATATATAAAAACAATTTTGAATATGGCATCAACAAAAGCAAAATCTTTGTTTGCGGCGACAGTGCCGGCGGAAACCTTGCGCAAGCGTGCACCAACAACTTTGGCAAATCCGATATGATCAGAGGGCAGCTTTTGCTTTATCCCTCATTGAATATGTTTTCCGTTGAAGACAAATATTATAAAAAAGGAATTTCCGATTTCAAATACGAGCCAACACAAAAAGCGCTTTCAAAGGGTGTTGTGCGCCAAATGGAAATGCTTTCAAACTGCAACATAAAAAAGATAGGAATATTGCATCCCGATCCGCTTAACAACCCTTATTCATTCGGCGTAAAAAACAACACACCAACCTTTATTTCCGCAGGCTCGCTTGACTATTTAAGCAAAGATGCTTTTGCATGGGCACATAAACTGGCAGATGCCGGCACTGATGTTAAGATGGTTGTTTACAACGGTTTGGGGCACGGCTATATAAATGCCACCGGAGTTTTTCCGCAGGCAGAGGATGTTATAGACGAGATGGGAAATTTCATTATTAAAACGGTTTACTGAATAGTTTTGTAAAAAAGCCGCACGGCAACTAACCGAGGTTATATAAATCCCGGCAAATAAATGAGGCGAAAAAATGGAAAAAGAAAGATATTCGATTATATTCAGCAGCTTAACAGGCAACACAAAAGAACTTGCAAACGCAATAAAAGAGGCGTTGCCAAAAAACGGCTGCGATTATTTCGGCGAAACAGATGCGGTTGAACCGCAATCCGAAACCGTGTATTTGGGTTTTTGGACCGATAAAGGCACAGCAGACGAAAAAACGCTTAAGCTGCTTAAAAGGCTGAAAAATAAAAATATATTTTTGTTTGGAACAGCAGGTTTCGGTGCAAGCGAAGATTATTATAAAAAAATCCTCGGCAACATTAAGCAGAACATAGATTCAAGCAACAAGGTAATCGGTGAATTTATGTGCCAAGGGAAAATGCCGCAATCAGTTAAAGAGCGCTATGAGAAAATGAAGCAGCAGCCAAACTGCATTTCAAACATTGATATGCTGATTGAGAACTTCAACACGGCACTGACACACCCCGATGAAAACGATTTAAACAGACTGAAACAGGCTGTTTTAAAATAACGGCAAAACAGGAAACAAAAAGCAGGTGAATTTATGAGATGGATATATGAACTTTCGTGGCTGTGGAAAACACTTGGAATTTCAATAGGTGCGTCAGCGGCATGCACGGTGTGCATTTTCCTTATTTGCAAGGCGGCAAAGAAAAGACTTGAAAAAAAGCAAATTATAATAATTTCCATAGCAGCATTTTTGATTGCCGTTGCCGTGATTGCTATGCTTGCCAAAACGCCGATGCCGATTTAAATACAGCAATGCTTAAATTACTTTTAAAAAAGCGAATTTGCAACACAATTATCACAAAATAATATTACCGTACAGTGCAAAGAAAAAACGCATATTCAAAGCAATCAACGCATTCAAACAAAAAACCGAATAAAATTACACAAATAAAAGCCGCCGGGTTTTGGAAATTCCAAATCCGGCGGCTTTTTGCATTTAAGCACAGCTGTTTATAAATTCATAAATATTCCGTGCGGCTACTGCCTTATATTTGCCTCTGAACACATGAGGCTGATTATCATAAACAATCATTTTGCAATGCTTTTTTTCACAATTATAATAATCTGCAAGCCTTGCCGATTGCTCAACGGGCACAAGCTTATCCCTGCCGCCCTGCAAAATCAAAACAGGGCCGCAATAGCGCCCGACATTGTATTTTGCGCCGGTTTCATAAGCCTGCTCATTAAGAAACATTGCTGGATATTGAAGCACCAACCCCTTAACCCGGCCTTTGCAATTTGCAGCGCAGGCTGCCGCAGTTGCAGAGCCCATGCTGCTGCCGAGCAAATAAACATTATCGGCATCAACAAAATCAAAGCTTTTAACTTTTTCTATCACTGCATTTAAATCATTAACCTGCAAAAGAGCCATTTTTGCATATGCTTCAGTATTGCTTATCGGTGTATTCTTAAACCACTTTGCACCCTTTGGTCCTGTGCTTTTTGAGGTCCAGCCGTAAAAATCAAAAGTGTAGCAAGCCACACCGCTTTTAGCAAGGCTTTTAAGAGTTGAAATATCCGTTTTATGACTGCTCAGTGCGCCGTGAGCGTAAATTACGGTTTTGAATTTTTTTCCTTTATTTGAAATCGGCACAAGAGCCTTGCCGTAAAGGCAAATATTGCCGTAAGTTACAGATATCTTTTTCGTTTTATATTTATATTTCTTTTCACCGATGCATTTAGGCATACCTATATAATGATACAGGCATATTGCCGCAGCAACCGTGCCGAGGATCAACAAACTTGCAATTATTAACATATTCAAATTCCTTTTACACCGCAAATTAACTTCAGCTTGCTCCGCCGATGCTTTACACCGATAAAATAAATGCCGGCAAAGCAGCCTTCGTTACAAACAAAAAGGCGGCAATTCAAAATCTTAACATTTATGCTGCGGTTTATTTTATTCTGAAAAGCAAATGCTGAAAAAGGGCAGAAAAAAACAGGCCATCAAAATGATGCCTGTTTTCTGAAACAGCCGCCCGTGATTATCAGGTTGCATGCTTCGTTTGCTTGCCGTTAGCTACCGGCAGCTACAGTTGCCAAAATAGCAACCGGCAGTGTAATATGATACCGCAACTATCAATTGTATACTGCCTTTATACTGTACCACATATTTAACAAAATTTCAATAACTTATTCAAAATTATCATACATTTTTTTAACATTTTAAGTCAATATTGAAAAAATGACAGGTTTTTAACTGCTTTTTACAAATTAAAAGCCCCAAAAAGTTAACAACATTCAGAGCTTTTTCCAATCAAACTTATTTTTTTAACACATCGTTGATGCCGGTTCGCAGAAATCGCTGAATATTTTGCTGCCCTGGTAATATTTCCAGCTGCGTATGCGAACATAGTATTCGCTTGCCGGTTTATCGG
>ERZ859776.124-NODE-124-length-53889-cov-3.147973_pt1 | contig 53889 bp, 3 predicted proteins | sample MGYA00509987_ERZ859776 | MGnify/ENA primary metagenome ERZ859776 (study PRJEB30046, sample SAMN00715146) | human gut metagenome | study: EMG produced TPA metagenomics assembly of the A metagenome-wide association study of gut microbiota in type 2... | reverse complement strand
TGATTTCAGCTTTCCCTGCAAGTACACCGTTGGCAAGAACTGTTGTTCCGTCCGGAACGAATGAATACTTAGCCTTGATATCATCTGAAAGCGTTCTTTCGTTGATTGTCAGTTTAACATCCTTGTTTTTTCCTGCATTCTTATCTGTAAAAGTAAATGTACCTGTAAGTGTGCATGTATCTGTTCCTACCAATGCTTCTCTTGTAATTGTAGGAAGAGGTGTACTGATCGAAGCATCTGTATTACCGTCGTATACCTTTGTGATTGGAGTATTAGATACTGAATACTTAATTGTCTTTTTAGCTACTGTTATCTTGTTTGATTTAACAGGAGCTTTTGAGCTGTCATATACGAAGTCAACTGTCTTGTCTTTCATGGCAGGAGTTATTACTGTATCAGCAGTAACTACTGTATCACCAATTTTAACTGTAATACCTGCTGCTGACAATTTATCAAATGATATTTCTGTTCCTGTTGAACCGTCATCATATGTTGGTGTAAACTTAACTGTTGTATCAAATTTATCACCATATGTGTAAGCTGTCTTACCACCTGTAAGTGATCCGCCTGTAATCTTCTTTGCACCAAGTGTAGCAACTGAAACTACAGATTGTGTATTGCTACCTGCATTTGTGTAAACAACGTAAACCTTGTGATTACCATCAAGCATAGCTTCTGTAATCTTTGTGCTTGCTGTTACAGCTGTTGCTGTCTTAGCTTCTGTTTCGCTTGTTGCAATTACAACTTTGTAATTGCTGTCAAAGTTATCATATGCTACATCAGCACCTGTTGTTTCTGATGCTTTCTTAGCTTTTACAACGATACCTGTTGGGTCGAAGTTATCATCTTTGTTGTATGATGTCTTAGCAGCATTGTTTGTTGATGCTGAAATTGTAATATCATCATAATCTGATGTTACTGTAAATACAGAACTCTTAACTGCTGTATCACTCTTAACAGCTACTACAAAGTAGTTTGAGCCGTGAGTATATTTGTCTGAATCTGTTACTTGTGCAAGAACGTCGCCATCAGCATTAGATTTGTAAATTGCCAAGCCATTACTGGCATTTTCAAAGTTTGTAAATTTAATATCAGTAACTGTGTCGCCATTATTCTTTGTTATTTTAGCAACCAAATCCTTGAAGTTAATTGCTGTACCGTCATAAGCAGTTGTAGGAGCTCCGCTTACTACTTCAACCTTTGTAGTCTTAACGTCGCTAACTGTTAATGCACCAAGGTCACATATGTAGTTACCAACGATTGCATATATGTGCTTACCGTTCACTGCTGATGTAAGTGTTGTAGGAACAACTGTCAAGCCTGCATCGTCTGCTGCTGTAATACCTGCTGCACCATACTTATATGTAACAGTATCACTTGTACCAAGGTCTTCGTGTGAACCATCATCGTAGTCAAATTGCATTGTAACAGCTGAATCAAATGTTGCACCTACATATTGAGTACTCTTAAATGTACCTGATTTAACAGAAATACCTGTCTTCTTAGCTGCTCCTGCAGGGAATAGATTAAGTGAATTATTAATCTTCATGTATTCCTGTAAACCGTCAATACCACCCCATGTCTTATTGAAGATACCAGTATTTTGCATTACCAAACATAGATTACTTGATTCTGTTATAGCAACACCTTTTGAACCAGCATCAGGTACTTCTTTTACTTTAAATTCAACAAAGTTAATAAGTTGACCTGCTGTAATTACACCTAGTTGTTCATTTACATCAGTTGCACTGTTAGGTGTGCATGTCACATAAAGTACAGCCTTTTTCAAATTACTTGTGTCTGAATCTAAAATTGATGTTTCTCCTGATGCCAAATCTTGTGCATATTTGGCTGTTGAAGTATCAACCATGTACATACCATCAATCTCTTGATTCATAAAATTTGTTTCATCTTTTGCCAAAAAGTTTTTTGACGCTGTTATATACTTCTTATTTGTTGTTGAAGTAGGCTCCAAATACCTTGTATCATATACAAGAGCAACACTCAATTCTTGTACACCAAAACTATTCTGCACAAATTGATCAAAATTGTTAGCTTGAATTGCAACAATAATAGTATCGCCTTTTTCAAGCGGTGTAGTTAATTTACCATCAGTGCCTGAGATAATATCATATCCATTATCGGCAGAATTAACCTTTACTGCTACCGTTTTCATTTCAGGCATATTTGCCTCTGTTGTTCCCGGTTTTATAAATTCGGTATTACCCAAATTTAATGCAAACGATGTTGCAGGGAACATACTTAGTAACATCGCTATCGAAAGCAATAGCGATATTCCTTTTGTCTTAAATTTCATTGTTCTTCACCTTTCTTTTATATATTTTTTATTTTGTGAACGTTGAATAATATGTGTTAATTTGAACATTAGCTGTATGGTTTTTAATAGGTACCAAGTCACCGACACTTATCTGTCCATCAAGAGTTGTATCTCCCATCAAAGGTAAAATAACAACTTTTCTTGTATTAGTGATTGTTTTAGCTAAGGCATTATCATAAAAAGAATATGTCAACTCATATACATCAGGTTGAATTACCTTCGTCGCATCACCAGTTATATTAGCATATGTAAACAAATCATTTGCTATCGGATTTTCTTTAGTATCAGAGAATGTATTTGTTTTCTTATCTTTGTCCGGTACTATAATGCTTTGTCCCGGCAAAACCGTAACTGTTATACTTCTTCTTACATCTGTCGGATCAACACTATTGCCTAAAGAGTCAACCGCAACAAATCCAGGATCAATAAAATCATCATACTCAAAACTGAATAATGCTGTAGCATCTCTATCCAAATTCACTGTAGGATCTACTGAACCACCCCATGCTAACGGAGAATATAACATTCCTGCTGTCTTACCTGCTGGCAAGTAATCTGCATTTGTAGAATATTTATTATTTTTTTCAAAATCAGCAACTGCCTCTAATTTATCAGAAACTGAAATATTATCCGCTTTCATAATTTCACCAACCGGTGAGTTACCATAGTTCAAAGTGATTTTTGGTGTCACAAGTTGTTGAACATGGAATGTATATGTTAGAGTCGGTGCATCATTATCTGTACCTGCTTTTGTTGTAATAGTGATAGTATTTTCAGTTTGCCCCTTATTTGTAAGAGGAGCCTTAATTGTGTATGTACCGTCACCATTCTTTGTAGGTGTAAGAGTTGTACCGTCTGATGCTGTTATTGTTGTAGTATCAGGATTTGTAAGTGTTACATTAAACTGAATGCTATCAGCATCAACATCCGGAACTCTTACATAATAATCCTTAATTGCAGGAGTTTCAGCATTATCAAATGCTACATCATTCTTATACTGGCTATCCTTAAACGGTAATGCAGTTGAATCAACTGTTGAACCCTTGACAGAATTAGCTTTTATTTCTTTAATCGAAGGGTCATTTGCAAGTACTTCATAAACAATGTTTCCGCCAACTTTGGCATCTGTATATTCAGCATAGCCTGTTGTCTTACCATCATAAAGTAATACCGCTTCTGTTGTTGTTGACTTAACCGAATCAATAACATAGTTTGAATTAACTTTTAATTCAACAGCAACTACATACTTACCAACCTTTGTAATGTCAGTAACTTCACTTAATTCACTCTTCTGAATATTTCCGTCAGGAGCAGTACCTGCGTCGGTCCATGTGTAATACTTAATGTCATATTCGCTTTTTCCGACTGTATTGCCTGTAGCATCAACTACAGTGATAACAGGATCCTTACGAGATGAACCGGCTTTTTGTTTTTGAGTATCAGGATCTACATTTACTGTAAGTTTTGCTGATGTTACTTCAAATGTTGAATCCTGTACACCGATTTTATAACCGTTTGCATAAGTTCCGGCATTATCAATAGAAATTGCTATTGTATAAACACCGACATTTTGAATTGTTGTTGTAGCATTATCCTTATCTGTTACAGTTGCAGTAAAGCCTGCCGGAAGCGTTTCATTTTTTGCAATATCGCTGTCCGCTACTTTTGTATATGTAGTTTTGCTTGCATCATCATATTTAATTTGATAAATATTGTACTTAGGCGAAATAACTTGTCCTGTATATTCAGCATTTGCATTTACAAGCTCAACCTTCAAATACTTAAACCATGTTGCATAATAAGTTTTATCAGCGTCTATTTTTGTATCCTTATCAAACTTAGTACCGGTACCGTCAAACGCTGTCTTCCAGCCGTCAAATTCAAATGTACCGTTTGTTGGTTCTGTTATATCGTATCCGATTGAATCACCTTTGTATAGAGTAACTACACGAGGAGATGTGTCATTACCCTTAAGATCCAAGTTCTTGTTAAATGTAACATTAACTTTGTCAGATGTCGGAACTGAAGGATCTATATCCCATTGTGCATACAATGTTGTTTCATATGCAGTATTTGTACCTGCAATTTCCTTTAGTGCATCCTTAAGTGTCGCTTGGTCTATTTTTGTTGTCGAATCAACAGTTACACCGCTGCCATCAGCTTTTGTGTTCCAACCTTTGAATACATAATGTGTTCTTGTTGGTTCATTTGGCATCATATTGCCAAGTGCATCACCAAGATATGGATATACATACTTTGGATTTGCATCTGTCACTGCTGCATTTGTTTTGTTTCCTGTAACATTACTGTCAAATGTAACCTTTACACCATTGTTCTTAGGAATATCATCCGGAATAACATTTCCTCCCGGATTTACATTTGCAGCTGCCCAATATGCGTATAATGTTACTGTAGTAGGAGCTGATGCCTCACTGCCTTGTGCCGCAAGAGAAACATCATTCAATGTAGGATATTTTGCTGAAGTAACAAAATTACCTGCTCCGTTAGGTTTAGTATTCCATCCTATAAATACATAATTTGTTTTTGTAGGATTCTGTGCAGGATCTGTATAGTTTGCTGTAGGCGCACCCACAACGTCATTATATGTACCTACACCACCATTTACATCATATCTGATTGTAATATCCGACAGCCATTTTGCATAGTAATCAGTATTACTGTTTATTGGCTTTGTCTTGTCAAATGCCGTAGTTGTCATTGACAACGAACCGCCTGTTACTGTACCTCCATACCAGTTATCAAACGTATAACCTTTGTTGGTCGGTGCTGTTACATCATAGCCAAGAGAGTCACCCTTGAAAATTGTTACTGTCTTAACGTTTGTACCACCGTTGCCGTCTTTGTTATCATTAAATGTTATTGTTACTTTATCATCAGCATTAACATTATCAGCAATATCCCACTGTGCATATACAACCAAGTTGTATTTGCTTCCATTAGCCGTTACACCGTCAAGTGTTGTTGTTATTGCTGTTGCATCTGTAAATGTTGTACCTGAGCCATCTGCTTTTGTATTCCATCCTACAAACTTATAATTTGTTCTTGTAGGAGCTTCCGGCATCAATGTACCAAGAGCATCTCCAAGATGCGGATATACATACTTCGGATTTGCATCCGTTACTGTTGATGAAGCACTTCCTGATGCATTACTGTCGAATGTAACTTTTACACCATTGTCATTAGGTGTTTCATTACCCGGTAATTTACCCGGTGTTACAGGAGCATCTGCCCAGTATGCATACAATTCTACCGGATTTGTTCCACCGGCAGCTGTTGAAACATCATTTAATGTAGCGTAATCAGCTGCAGTAATGAATTTACCTGAACCGTTTGCCTTTGTATTCCATCCTACAAATGTATAATTTGCTCTTGTAGGTTCTGAAGGTGCTGTATAAGATTTTGAAGGTGCACCTTTGTCTGTAGCAAATGGTGTTGCCGGAGTTGTTCCGTCGTTAATGTTAAAGTTTACAGTAATATCAGATTTATATGTTGCCTTTACCGTTATATCTGAATTTACTGTTGTTGTCTTATCAAAATCTGAATTATCAGCTGTATTTACCCACTTATCAAAACTATAATTTGTTTTCACCGGTGTTGTTGGCATTGCATCGCCAATCGAATCACCTTTACCGACAGTTATAGTTGTCGGAGCAGTAGGTGATGTTGCACCGTCATAATCAAATGTTACAGTTACCTGATCTCTGCCTGCATATGTCCAATGTGCATACACCGTTTTATTATCTGTTAAAGTAAATGGTGCTTTATCAGTAGTATCGGATTCTGAAGCCGCTCCGTACCAACCGTTAAATGTGTATGCATCACCTGTTGCTGACGTCTTTGTCGGAGTAGGCATCTGATATGCGTAAATTGTATCACCTCTGACAACCGTCATAGATGCAGGTGTTACTTGTGCATCACATCCTGTAGGACTAAATGTCAATGTTACTGCATTGTCCGGATTCTCCGGTGTCCACATTGCATAATAGTCAGTATTGCTTGAAATTGTTTCTGCCTGTAATTGTGTATTTGAGTATGTAGTGCCTGAGCCGTCTGCTTTTGTATTCCATTCTTTAAATGCATAATCTGCTCTTGTAAATGTCGGAATATCACTTGATTTCAAACTTGAACCGGCACTGATTGTTTTGTTTGTTGTGTTTTCTGTTTGTCCATAATTCTCATGGAATGTTACTGTTACATTCTGTACCCAATGAGCATAAACATCGGTGATTGAAGAAACGTCAGTTGCAGATGAAGTATTTGTACCATCATCAAATACGATTTCATCGCCACCGTTTGCTTGTGTAAACCAGCCCTCAAACGTGTAACCGGCAGGTATTTCAAAGTCATCACTTGATTTACCAACTGTTGGTTTTTGCGTTTCAGCAATCGTTGCACCGGCTTTTGGTGATACTGTAACTACCTTTGTTGTTTGTGTGCCTGTTGGATAGTTACTGTTAAATGTAACATCATGACCTGTTTCATATACAGGATAAACTTTTATAACATAATCACTATAACCATTTGCAACAGCACTTTCATTGATTGTTGTTAAATCAGCTAAATCATGTTCTGTTCCTGTCGAATCAACATACTTAAATCCGGCAAAATATTTGTTTTCTGAATTTACCAAATCGAAATCTGTACCGGCAGTTGGAACAACAACGCCCGCATCTGTATATGCTGTACCAGACGTTATACCTGTAGCACCCAAAGTTGTTCCTACCTTACTTGTCAATTCTGTTCCATATGTGTTATCAGTATAGAACTTTACGCTGTATGATGCTGGGAACAAATCAACACCATCTGTTAATTTCATATACTTATGCAATCCATCAACAGCAGTATAAGTTTTATTTGTTGTACCAGTATTTCTCAATACAACAACAATATTCGCTGATCTTGAAAATGCCACCGCAGGTGTAAATACACCAGCTGTAGGCACACTACTAACAGTGTATTCAAAAAATCCTAAGTAACTATCTTCCTTAATAACACCCATCTGCTCGTTTAAATCTGTATCGTCGTCTGCAGCACACGAAAAAGTTAATACACTCTTTGATAAATTTGATGTATCGTCACTAAGACTGGATGTCTCGCCTGGAGCTAGATCTTGTTTTGGTATGGATTGTTCTATAGAATATGTTCCAAGAATGTCATCATTATAAAAACATTTATCACCTGCTTTAGTAACAAACGCTGTTTCTGCCTTTAAAAATGCCTTTTTTGTTGCAGATGTTGGAGTCAAATAGCGATTATCATAGACCAAACTAACCGCTAACTTTAGAGCACCATAAGAATTGTCAGTAAACCTGTCAAAATTATGTGCTTTTACACCTACCAAAACCGTATCATTTGTTTTTAGTGTTCCTTGTTGTACCTCTTCATATCCAGAATCCGTTGATTTCAAAAGAACAGTTTCCATATATGGCATATTTGTTTCGTTTGTCCCAGCTATTAATACACTAGGATCATCAAAATTAAAAGTATCCGTTGTCCAATCACCATCAGCAAAAGCAAGAGTTGTCATTGTTCCAAAAATCATAGACAGAACAAGAAGAAAAGAAATAATTCGTTTTGATATATTGGTTTCTTTCATTTTTTTACCTCCTTAAATTTATTTATATGAACATTTACAAATTAATTATTTTGTAAATGGATAATAATAAGAATCTAATTTAATATTAGCAGTGCTGTTTTTTATCGGCACCATATCTCCAACACTTATTGTAGCATCAAAATTTGTATCCATTACTCTATATACAACCAAATTATAAGTTTCCTTTTTTACAGTACTATCCACAGCAGAAAAAACATTAGCTGTATAATTTTTTATTGGAACCATGTCTCCAACACTTATCTGATTATCTAAATTAACATCTCCAAGTGCTGGTAATATCACAACATTACGCGTTTCTGTTACAACTTCGTTTAGATTATTATCGGTATATGAATATTCCAATTTATATATATCCGGTTGAATTGCTTTACTGCTACCAGTCAAATTAGCATTGGTGAATACATCATGAGTTTCATCGCCGTCAACTGAATATGTATTAAACATACTCGGAATAATTGTCACTTTCATATCCAAAGCAGGCAATACGCAGACAGAAATTGTTCGAGTAACATCCGATTTTTTGACAACATTTCCTAAAGAATCTATTGCATCAAATCCCGGATCTTCAAAACCTTTATACTCAAACGCAAATAATGCAGTTTCATCCCTGTCCAAGTTTATTTTTGGATCTGTTGAGCCTCCCCATGCATTTGACGAATAATAAACTTTCGTTGATTTCCCATTTGGCAAATAATTTGCATCATATTTATTATTTGCATCAAATGCATCTTTTGCCTTTTGTTTATCAGAATCAGCAATATTAGAAGCCTTCATGATTTCGCCATATGGCGAATTACCGTAATTTAATGTAATCTTCGGTTTCAGCAATCTACGGATATATACCGTATATGTTGTACCTCCGGCTGTAATTGTAACAGTATTATTATATCCGTCGTTCACAGTCTTGTCCAATTCAGCAAGATCAAATAAATCTGACGAATACTTTTTAGCGTCTGATGCTGTCACATTGACGCTTGCCGAATTAACAGTTACAGTCGGTTTTTCGGATGAACTTACGTCCATTCTGATTTGTTCCGTTTCATTAGGAACACTTACATAATACGTTTTAGTTTCCGCTTTAAACTTATCTTCTTTCAAAGTCTTGTCCGATGATAAATAATAAGTTGTATCCGGTGACGGAGTCGCTCCCGGATCTGACGGAGTTTCTCCCGGTTTTACCGCAACTATATTATCTATTGCATCATTTGTTCCAAACAGACTTATATCGCCGCTGAAATCAAATAAATTTTTAAGGTTAGTATCATCCGGAGCCGGATGTGTCGTAGCAAACCATGATGCATAAGGAATTGTACCGTCACTACCGGAACCGATAGCAAACATATCTCCTCCTCGAACCATACTCAATACAGTAGGATTCTGGTCTGCCGCAGTTTCATCGGGAGCACTCAAAAGAACGAAAGGCAATTTCAACAAATACTGCTTTGAATTACTTGCCAAGTCTTTAAATCTTAACAGCGAGTTCCCTTTAAATACCACACCCACATAGCACATTTTCCAGCCGTCTAAAGCACGTTGATTAGCTTCTGTGCTGTTTTCTCTATCACTTAACGCAGTATCTATATCGCATTCACGAACAGATGTAATCTCATATTGTGTATCATCCCACCAAGCACTGCTGTCGCCTGTTGAACTCAGGTTTCCCTTTACCAACTCATCATTCCAGCTTTGTTCCGCAGTTGAAGATGCAGTTGTTTTATCCCAATACGGCTTTACGTAATTCGGATCATATTCAAACGCTACATCTAACGAATAAACACCGTCAGTAAACAACGGTAAATCGTTTACATTTTCAACGCCGATACCTACCCAAAATTCAAGCGGATTGGTTAAGTTTACATCATCTTTACTAAATCCTGCTTTACCGGGACTTGCATCATTTGGTGTAGAACCTCTGCCCATAAAATCTACAGACAAAGTTCTGTTTGTTGCCTGTGTTTCTATATTTTCGTATTCATCCGCAGTAGCAGGAATACTAATCATACATACAGCACACATAGATAGTGACGTAAATCCTGACACTAAGCTTTTGAGAATCTTATTCATTACGCACCACCTCCATCATTAGTATAGAACTGAATCATTTTTTTAGCACGTACATTATTTGCATCTATCAAATTCACCGCTCTATCTTTATTTACATCGCAGATACGATATCTATTTATCAATCCGCCAACATCATAACCTGTAACATTTGTGTTGTTAGCTAAATCTGCGCTGAATCTGTTTCTTATTCTTGAAACATCTTTTGTATCTGCTTGTTTATCATTATTGACATCTCCAAGAGTATTAAGCAAGATTAATGGTCTTTTTATTGAAACGATTGAACCGTCAAAATCTGCAAACGAATAAACAAGTTCATATTTATCAGGTCGGATTCGTTCCGCATTTAATTCGGATATTGTACCGCTCGACGGCAGATTGATTGTCTGTGCATTGACAGATGAATAATCCGTAGAACCGCCATCTTGATATGCCGCATTTGTTTCCGTTAAAACATTAACCGTTATCTTTTTGGTGACATCGGTTACCGCTCCGCCAATCGAATTAATAACGCTTTCATATTCCGGGTCTGTAAAAGTTCCCGAATTCAAAACAAACAATGCTGTATCATCCAAATCATAATTCACACCCGACGTCCAAGCTTCACCGCAATAATTTACACCCACTGTCGCACCTGCCGGCGTATATCCTGCAGTAAATGTATAATCATTTTTGTCAAATTCATTTTTAGCCGTCGCCTTATCTGTTATTGCCGTATCACGCATAATCAAGCCATACGGCGAGTTACCATAATTAAATTTCATCAATTTGGACTCTTCTATTTTTCTGTAAACGTGAATCTTATACGACCTTGTAACTTCGCCTTCATCAGGATCGTCATTAGGATCATCATATGTCATCGTCAATGTAAGCAGGTTATCAACAGGGCTGACGTCAAGCTCTATATCCTCTGACTTATAATAATTATCCGTTGCGTCCTCCGTTGGCGTGGTCAATGTATCAGTTACAGAATTATGTTCACGCGAAAGAGACAGCGTCGCATTTTTTGCTTCATCTCTAAGTTTGAACCAAAGCTTTACTTTGTCAACACTATTTGGCACTGCAACATAATACTCACGTTTTACAGGGTCAAACTTTACAATTTTCCAATTCTGATCATGCAAATCCTGATCATTGTCATTTGTATCTTTAACCATAAGTTCTGTCGCTCTGAGTTTCGCTCCAAGCGACTCTTTAAAGTGAGCCGTTATTTTAACATTTTCTGCCGGCATTTCAAATGTCGTATTAGCCAATGTACTGTCTGCGAATGTCACATTACCGGTTTCACATGTCCATCCGGTGAAAACGCAATCTTCTTCGGGAGTTGCTGTTATTGAAACAGCTTCACCTTCACTTGCAGTATATAATCCCGAGTCCGTTTCTGCTTTACCATATTTTACATTATCAGAAACAAGCTCTATTTTATATGTAGGAGCTTCCGTAACTTCAAAAGAGATTTTAAACGTTTTAAGGGCTCCCTCATTTGATATAACAGAAACTGTACATTCATAAGTTCCTACATCAAGACCTATATTAGTTGTTATATCAAAGTCTACACTTTCACCTTTTTGTAAAATCTGAGGCAACTTTTTGCTGATGGTAAATGCTTCTTTATTCCCATCTTTACTCAAAGAAATAGCAGCTGTCAAGCCGTATATATCGGTTGAGCCTATATTTTTAACAGTAAATGAATTTGTTTGCAAATCATTATAATCATACCCAACTTGTTTTTTGTCATATGTAAAATCGGGTATTACATCAATTTCATCTCTATCATCACCGTTGACAACCAAATACTTAATCTCAACTGTGTTATTATTCTCATTTACAACATTTCCGTAGTTTGTATATGACGTTGTTGAAAGCGTACCCCTTACAGTTACAACACTGCCAACCAATGTAGGGTCTCCGTCAATAACATCCCACGAATCAACTGTAAAGGTCGAAAGCTTACCTATTTCCGTACCGTCGTATCCATCATATGTTGTTCCAACAAAATCAGAAAGTACAGGAAGCGTTACAGTTGTCGGCAAACTCACACCCGCTTTGATAGGAAACATTGCCGATTGCAAATCCGAATAATCAAAAGTATAGCTGTCTAAATAAATATTTTTTCTCGGATTTGTACTGAATTCAGTATACGGTCCCGGATTTTTTCCCGGTTCCGTTGATGATATTTCAAACTTACCGGCTTTACTTCCAAGGTTTATAATCTGTGCAAGTTTCTTTTCAGAGTCTATTGAAATATCAGCCTTTACAGTAATTGTTGCCGTTCCGTCATCATTTACAACAACATTATAACCCGACATTGAAGAATCAATAAGTTCTCCGCCCGGCATTCTCACATCAAATGTTGTACCTGCAGGAATTGTGTTCCCATCTTTATTTTTAACTGTTATTGTCAAAGTACCGTCATCAGCCGTGACAGCACTTACAACCACCAACTCTTTTGGAAGCTCACTCTCGTTATCGACAACATTTCTTATAAAGTTGACATCAGAGCTGTCCTTTACTGTAAGCCACGGATAATTAATCGATATTTTGTTTATATCCGCAATGTGTCCCAAAATTGTATATTTGCCTACCACTTTGTTTTTGATATCGTCAGGTATATCAAGCAGCTGCGATGTTTCAGTGCTAAGCTGATACCATCCGATATTAAACTCCGGTACTCCGCCGTTTGGAATATATTTATCAAGTATCGGTTTTGCTTTTGGTGCAAGTTTCAAATCGTCTATTGTTGCAGGATAATCCGCCGCACCGGTCCAATACGTCAAATTCTCATTTTCTGCCGTGAAACCAATCAAATTAATCGGCGTCACATGTATTGTAACGGTTATATCAAAATCATCATTGTATTTTTGAACAACCGTATAGTCACCTTCTTTTGGATTCCACGAAATCGAGCTTAGATTGCTTGTCGTCTTATCCCACTTAAACACTGCCGGTCTTTCGGAACCGTCTGCATATTGAAGTGATATAATCGACATTTTATCATTTATGAAATCAAGTAAATCATCTGTTGTACCATTCTTATAGATGTCATAAGAAGTAACTGTAAGCTCCTCATTCAGTGCCTTAACATTTGAAAGTGCCGCTTCAATCTCAAAATTACACTCAACATTTTTATCGGCTCTTGAGTACCATTTGACATCTCCGTCACTGCTGTCGATATAACCTATATGAACACCGTCATCATCTGTAATAGTATCGTCCTGCACTGTAATCATTGTCGAAAACGGTACAATTTTAATAACATCCTTAAGTTCGCTTTTTGAAAGCTTTGCAAACTTTGCAGGGTCTTTTATATAAAAGCTCAATCGTCCGAGTTTTAAATTTTTACCGTTTGCAAGAATAAGATGTTCGTCACGCCCTTTTACCGCAGTTATGTATTTAGAAGTTGTACCTTCTTGCGGTAAGAAGTTCATTATTGCTCTGCCGTTGTCGGCATCTGCAACACCAATAATCGGCATACTTACACCAATCATAGACGGTAATTTAAAGTCACCAAAACTTCCGATTGGAAAATCATCAGTATTTTGTTCAAAATAATCATGAGCAATATCATATGAATATCCGACGCTTCCCGAAGAAGTTGTAGGGTTTTTAATCGGTGTATTCGTCGCCACATCCGAAAGCTCTATGTAATTTTTATCATATTCAATACAATAAGATATTGCAGTTGAATCAATATTTTTCAGAGATATATCAACGAAGCCTTGAGTTGTTGAACCGTTAGCCACCATTTTTATGCCACTGAATGATATAGCTGCATTTGGGTAAGATGTTGCAGCCCAAACAATAACAGATACAAAAATAACCACAATAAATGCGCTTATTGTGATTTTCTTTTTCCCAATATGCATGCTCTCCCCCCTACTGCAATTATCCCTATTATGAGTAATTCTATACTTTAATTGTACACCAACTTATACCAAAAGTCAACATTTCTATTCAAGAAAAACACCGTTTATTCTTTACAGTTCATTATCGTATATTGTGTGAATGTTACAATTATTACTGTTTAATAAAATTACATAAAATGTATAAAACAAAAAAAGAATCGACAGAATTAAATCTGTCGATTCCTTAAAGCTAATTAATATGCTTTTATTTTGACTTTGTCGGGACCTTGGTTATCCAATACAGGAGTCTTCTTTCCAAAATACATACCTGCATACAGAAGGTCTTTTGTTGTGATTGAGCCGTCACCGTCAAAATCACAATCAGCTCTTTCAACACGTCCGCCCTCAAAGTTAATCCAAGAAATTATCTTCTTGCCATTTGCTTCGTAATAAGCGCCGGCTGTATTAGTGCCATCACCATATTGGATTTCTGTATAAGCAGATACACCTGCTACTGCCGTTGAAACAGAATATGATGATTCTGAACTCTTAGCACTGTCTGATTTACTATCCGACTTACTGTCTGATGATGTATCACCATTTGATGTATTATCACTTGATGTATTACCATCTGACGGTGTTTCTGTATTATCGGATTTATCTCCCGTTTCAGTATCTGATGATGTATTATCGCCTGTTTCACCTTTATTAGGTGTATCAGTCGTTGTACTATCATCCTTACTGTCACCACTGTTTGTTCCATCACTTGGAGTTGATGGTGTATCCGGTGTTTCACTCGGAGTTTCAGGGTTATCTGTTGTTCCGCTGTCAGGAGTTGACGGTGTTGACGGATTATCCGGTGTTCCGCTGTCAGGAGTTGACGGCGTTGACGGATTATCTGTTGTTCCGCTGTCAGGAGTTGACGGCGTTGACGGATTATCCGTTGCTCCGTTATCCGGAGGTTCAGGATTATCACTCGAATCGTCTTTCTTATCAGTATCCTTAGTTTCATCCTTGGTTCCGTCTTCAGTTGTTGTTATCGAATCCTTAATAATTTGTCCTGTATAGTCATTCATAATAATGTTATATAGGAATACATTTACTAAGTTAACATCAACATAATCTATGATGCCGTCACTTACATCATAATCTGTAACGTTACCCGGTGTAATTCTAATCATACCAAAGTCATATTTAGCTTTCACAAAAGTTTCGGTTGAAACAATGTTGGTGATTTCATAATCCAAATAACCTGTTCTGCTTATTACAATATGATATGTATCTGCATCAGGAAGCGAGATTTCAAAGTTGCCGTTCAGACCAACTTGGTAAACCGTATTTCCTGCCGCATCTACCGCAACAAGATTATTGCTGCTGTCATACATTCTTATTTCTGCAGTATCGTCACCTTGAGCAACCGAATGAACTCTGCCTGTTATGTAAGTTTGAAGTTCTGGAACTGTTTCGGCAGTATCTCTTGTAACAGTTACACGATACTTACCGCCGTTAGTTACCGTAGAGCTTACCTGACTTACAATCTCAAAGTCGATTGTGAACGACTTTTGGTTAAGTGCAAGGTCAAACATATGTGTTAATTCTGATGCCGACTTACTTGCTACCTGCGTGCCTTCAATGCTCATATTTAGGATTGGATTATATTCTGTAGTCTTAATCGTAAATTCGATTTCTGTTGCAAGCGGATCTACAAGAACATCGTAGCTTATTACACTTGCATCGAACTTAGGATTTAGTTCTTCGTATCCGTCTCCATCAACTGTATCTGTTACGATAATGTTGCTTAGGTAAGCTGTGTTCTCTCTTACAATCTTAATTACATAAGTGTATGGAGTTTCAGCTACTGTTACGAATACATAATCTACAGCTTCACCCGCGTCAAGCTCAAATTTCTCACTTGCACTGCCGATTGATTCTGCCGAATTTTTACCCTTATGAGTAAATACTATACTGTCAGTTGGGTTTTTAGCTTCTGCCGTTACCGTAATATCTTCATCATAAGGTGAGATATTAACAACATAACTAAAGATTTCAGGGTTAAATACCTTTGACAAATCGAACTTATCGGTTGTCAGACTTGCAAGTCTTGCATCTCCGTTTGCTCTGTCATCACGAGTAATCTTCAATTCGTACTTGCCAATCTTACCGTCCTTATTTTCAACAGTTACCGTTACAGTTTCTGTTGAATGTTCACTGTCAAGGAAGCTTGACGGCAATGTAATTTCAGTGGCTGTGCCGCTTGTTACCGTTGTAACCTTACCGTCGCTTGTAGTAACGGCAAGTTTATCATTTGCCGGATCTTTAGCTGTTACAGTCAATGTAATTGTATTGTCTGTGTAATTAACCTTAGCAGAATATTCAGCATCTTTTTCTTCAAATGCAGGAGTCATTTCATATAATCCGTCGCCTGCAGCTGTTTCATCCTCAAGTTCAATGTTTTCAAGGAATGCCTCAGGAATTAACTTATCAAGACGAGTTACATTCAGAACATAAATTCCGTCTTTTTCGTCAACTGTTATCTTAACCGTTACGGTAAAGTTCTTAGTATCAAGAGGAAGTTTATCAAATGTTCTTACGTCACCGTCTACATAAGCTCCGCCGTCGATACTCATACTTACTTGTGCATTTTCATAAGTATTCTTTGTATGTACGGTAAATGCTTCGGTATCCTTACCTATTTCAACATCATAATTTCTTACTATCGGTGAGAACTTAGTCTTCATAGTAGCATTATCTGTCCACAAATCAGTTAAGATAGGTGCGTCTGTATTATAAACAGTTACTACATATTCATTAATAAGCTCGTATCCGCTTTCAGTAAACTTAGTTGCACGGAATGTGAATGTTGCCTGTCCGCTTTCGCCTATAGACTGTGCCAAGTATGAACCCATACCTTCTTGCAATGAGTAATCTCTCATTGTTTCATTGATTACTTCAATGTAAACATTCGGGTCATCACTCTTAGCAAACAAGTACGGTGTAGCACCGTCATTAACGGCACTGTAAACAAATACTTTTTCGTCAAACGCTGTGAAGAATGTTGCATCCTTGCCTGTCTGATTGATTGTCGGATCAATCATAATATGATTGATGAACGGTTCATAAGGCTTGTCTGCATCGCTTTCAGCATATACAACGAACGACTTGTTAATACCGCTTATTGTGCTTACAACATTAATGTCGAATCTTTCCTTTTGTGTTGACATTGTAAAGTCAATGTCCTTTCCGCTTTCAATCTCTCTGCCGTTTACAGTAATTATTGCATCGCTGTCGGCTGAAGTTATATTAAGCGGAATTGTTGTTGTACCTTCCGGTACTGTTATTGTTTCAAGAGTGCTGTTTGTTATCGCATCTCCGTTCAATGTACCGCTGATACCGTTGATTGCAGTATCACGCAAGATTGTTACAGAGTACTTCTGCATTGTAGCACCGTTTCTGACTGTAATAATTCTTACTGTCTTATTACCGTTCAATGCAAATGTTCCGATACCGCTTACGTTTGCAGAACTGCTTGCTGCCTTAGCATTTATTGTTACACGGGTTGTTGATGCATCTACATATGTGTAGTAGTTAAGCTCTCTTGCCGAGAAATCCGGAATTATGTCCTTACCGTCTACAGTCAAGCTGCTTAGGTCAGGAACATCGGCTGCCATATTCTTTCTGAATATATCCAATGTGTATGTTACTTCAGGCAATGAATCATCAGCTGATGCATATACCTTGATTGCAACTGAGTTATATACTCCGTCTGTCAAGTCTATATCCATAGCGCCTGTATATTCTGTGCCGTTTACTTTAATCACACTGCCCGGATTTAATGCAGCTGTTTCAAGGGTTACCTTATTTACCTGATAAGGAACTGTTACATAATAGTTCTTTACATCTCTTGTAAATGCCGGTACGACTGTACCCTTATTAAGAACAAGTTCTGTTAGAGCATTATCGTTATCCGAATCAGGACGATATACATTTACAAGATATACACGCTTAGTTATTGATAACTCTGCAGGAGATTTTGTATTATCTATTGCAGTTACAACAACCTTAATCTGATTCTTACCCTTCTTAAGTTCGATATTTTCTGATGCCATACCGCTTACAACTTCAAGGTTGTTAACAGTAATCTTCGCATCTTTGGCAGTTGGGATAAGGTTAATGTATGATGTTGATTCATCTACATTAATTTCATATGCCGTCTTATCCGGATCAAATGCCGGTGACAATGCAAAGTTCTGTTTAACTGCCAAGTCGATAAGTTTAGGGTCAAGGTCAGGTTGTTGACGATTGATTACCAATGTATAATACTCTTTATTTTCCTGAGCATTCGATAGTTCAATCGTGAATATGTTATCACCGTATTCAATAGGTTCAAAGATATTATTCCATGTACCGCTTGTTATTACTCTGCCGTTTACTCTAATCGTTAGATTAGCTTCATCCGATGGGGTATTTGATATAGCAGTTACCTTAATATCTGCCTTTTCAAATGTACTTGGAACACTTGCATAATATGAATGTTCATCCTTATCGAATGTAGGTGTTATAGCATAGTCATCAAAGTGTTGGTCTTTTAGTTCCAAACCTGTAATTTCAGGTATCGGAGTTTCAAACTTATTACGATATACCGAAACCGTATAAGTCTTTTCTGTACCGTTTACTGTTCTTACAATGAATGTTACTACCGTTTCGCCTACAGCAAGCGGTGACAATGAGAATGTATCTCCGCTGCTTATCACCTTAGAAGTTTCGCTTGATGTAACGGTTATATCCTTTATAGCATCCGGAGTTCTTGCAATCGGTATCAAATCAACATTTTCATGCTCATAAGTATAAGTCAAATGATAATTTGTTTCATCACTGTCGAATATAGGAGTGAGTACACCGCCTGCTGTGTACTTAATATCTATTAGGTCAGCATTATCATTTTCACTGCCTCTGTAAATATTAATTACATAAACCTTCTTAGTGTTATTCCATGTTCTATTGCCTGCTTTTGCAATATTGTTAGGAGCAGTTACCGTAATAACAATCTTATTGCTACCCTCTACAAGCTTAATATCGGCATTTATCGTACCAACCGCATCAACGTCAATATCTAAGGCTTCACTTCTTACCCAAATAGCAGACATTGTATTTTCGGATTTAGCGTTAATCTTAATTGAATCGACGTCATTTGCAACAGTAATCTTATATGATGTCACATTCTTATCAAATGTCGGCGTCATACTTTGACCGCTTGCTGTCAGAGATGAAAGCAATGCGCTTGTATTCTTGTCTATTGCTCTGTTTATTGTAATTGAGTAGTAACGACTGTTGCCGTTGCCATCGCTTACCTTGACAATAAACAAGTTATTACCCGCATCAAGCTTAACCGGTGTCGGCTGACCGGACAACATAGTTTCGGTTGTATTATTGGCTACATCATACAATGTTGCAGTCATATTACCGTCTGTACCCGTAACATTTGTATTCGGAATTACTGTGATTGCTTCTTCTGTTTCCGTATTAGTTACATTTGAATAGTAGTTATAATCTACATCTGATGAGCTGTTCATCATTGTCAATGTATGATTTGCAAGAGATATACTTGATAAGAAGTTTTGCTTTGGATTGATATTAGCATTAGTATTCTTATAAAGTGTAATCTTATACTCTTTCATTACTACGCCGCTTGCCGATACATTGAATGCAACTTCGGTTGTTGATTTCTCAGTCAAACCATCTTTGATTGTCACGCTTGTTCCCTTTGTGGTAGAACCGCCGTCAATCTTGTAAGCCACATCGCTTGCAGCACTGCTTGGTGTTGCTTCAATATTAATATCATTAATATTTTCACCTTCAACAATGAAGTAGTAATCCGTAATATCTCTGTCGAACATCGGAACTAAGCTGTAATACTTACCGTCGATAACGACTCTGATGTCGTCCAAAGTAGCGTCAGTATCAGGAATCTTACGATTTATTGTAACCGTATATGTCTTAGTTGTTATTCTGTCTTCAGATGTTACTTCAATCTTCAATATGTTGTTACCAACTGTCAAGTTATCAAATACAAAACTATTTCCGCTTGTATGGTTGATAACCGGCTTTGAACCGTTGCTTGTAGATGTCATAAGCTTGATTGTAGCATTATTGCTTGCTGTAATCTTATCAAATGTCACCTGTGTAACAGCTGTATCTACATCGATTTCGTAGTTATGAACATCCTTATCGAATGTAGGTTTCATCACTACGCCGCTTTCAGGTTCAAGTTCGATAAGGTCTGCATCGCCTGACATTCTTGTTACGTGTACAATATATGTCTTGGTTACATCTGTTGCAACATCCTTTACAGTAACGGTTATATCTTGAGGATTATTCATCAAGTATGTCTTATTGGTAAACTGCTTTGTTGTTCCCGCATCAGGATTTTGTTCAGCAAGAGTACCAATCTTAACTGTCTTACCTTCGGCAAGAGTTGTTACTCTCATCATCGGTGTATATGTCGCATTATGCGGAATACCTATTTCAAAGCGGTTATTTTCACTGTTCCAAACAGCTGCAATAGGATTTGCATATTTACGAGTTGTATCTGTTACAAAGTCGCCGTTGTCAACATCCATATAGACGCTTAGAATATCACCCGTTACACTAATCAACTTCAATACATAATCTCTGCTGATTGTATCATTACCGGCTGTCAAAGAAACATTAATATCAACATTTGCCGTTGCAGTTGATACAGTAGGTACATTTAACGTTACCCAACCAACTGCCGAAACATCTGCGGCACCGTTTGTCTTCAATGTTGTTGTTGCTCTTGAATCACTTGCCATAGCCTTAACTATAGGGTTAGTACCCGACTCTACATATGCAACATACGTTCCGTCCGGCTGCAATGCGGCAGGCATATCATTTACCAAGATATACTTAACGCTTGCATCTATCGGCTTACGATAAATATGAAGTTCATACTCTAATTCCTTAGATGTTTCACTTGTTACCTTTACATAGAATACATTATCGCCGTATTCAAGGTTTACATTCTGAGTGATTGTAACAAATGCATTACTCATCGGTTTTTTGTTTGAATCAAGAATTGTAACCATCGTCTTAGCACCGTCATGATTATGATATGCCTTAGCGTAAATGTCTGCATTTGTCTTTTCTGATTCAACATTTACCGTATAAATACCCTGTTTCTTTTCATCATCTGTTGTAGGCTTATTTATCTTATAATTATCCTTATCAAAGTCAGGATCCAAGTCATAACCGATAACTTGTAAATCTGCAAGTCGGTTTTCATCGCTCGGGTCATGAACTTCTATATAATAAGTTTTTGTGTAGTGAGGAACTCTCAAGTAAATAGGTATTCTGAAGTATTCCGAAGTTGTTCCGTCTGTCTTCATACTGTTGACATACTGCTTAATATATTTACTCAAATCGTCGATTTGCTCACTGCCTGCGTCTGTAATCTTGATTCTTGTTTCATAATCATTAGGATTCCAGCCTTGTGTCTTCGCATAGTCAAGTAGTTTCTGATGTGTTTCATGTGCATTTGCATATACATCATACTCATGTAAATCATTTTCAGTCTTAATCGAATAAGTTGTAACCGTCTTTATAAATGATGAATTATAGAACGGTATCTTATTTGAATTGTCCTTCTTTGTGATATACAAATCATCAAGATATACGTCAACCGGAATATGCTTGATACGTAATGTATAATAGATTGACGGGCTGCCGTCCGACTTCTTAAGTTCAATCGAGAAGTAGTTGTCGCCAACCTTCAAATCTACGTTTGCAGTAAGCTGACCGCCCTTACCTGCTCCCAATGTATATGTCTGCGATACTGTAAGACCCGTCAACGTAATTGCGGCGTTTTTATCAACAGCATATATATCAACTTTAGCAGTTGGATTTTCTGCTTCTGAATATGAGTATGCCTCATATATAATCTTGCCGCTGTCAAGAGTTGTCTTAACTGCATCATTGTCATTTACACGGATTGCTCCAAGTGCTGCGTCAAGCATATCACGCTTAATTAAAATATTGTTAATTGTTATTAAGAATCCGTCTTCGTCATATACACGAAGCTGAACAATCGAATTAACTTCTTTTAGCTTAATTGTTGATTTAATAGTCTGCTCATTAGTTGTATCATCTACAAGTATCTTTTCACCGTCGTCAATCTGAACGTAATATTTATGACCTTGAGGGTCTGCCATATTAATTTGCATATCTGCATCGCTCAAGTAGAACGGAAGTTTTGTCGGACGTTCATAGTTTGAAATGATAACACCGTCTTCATTTGTAACCGGATCGCCGATTCTTTCTGTAAGTTCGTCATTTACGACTGTGTTCAAATCGAAGTTGTAGATGTACTGAACAATGTAAATCGTATAGTTCTGTGTTGCGCCTGACGGAGATTCTACCGTTACAGGAACTTGCGTAACACGACCGTTTAGTTTTACATCATCAATATATGTATTTACTGCGCTGTTCTGATGAACACCGTTTACATATATCTTAGCAAACTTATTCTCACTTATAAGTTTTACTACAGCTGTATCACGTCCTTGCGGAACTGATGCCAAGTAAGTTGTAAGACCTGTTATACTTGCATTCTTCAAGATTACTTCAGATTCATCTATAGGATAATCTTTGTATCCTTCTTTTCTCAAACCGATATTAACATTTTTCAACTGAGTACCCTCAGGGCTGTTAATAAGGTTGATTACATATTCCTGAGATGCGTTGTTGGTTCTCGATGTTACTTTAAATCTGAACTTATATAAATTTCTGTCTTCAATACTGGCGGCATCCGTTGTAGCACCTGCGAAGTTTACATTAGTTCCTTGAATTTGTTTATTATTGCTCAGTACATATGTACCATCTCTGTACTCATAGAACTGAATTACCGCATATGGGTCTATTGCGAATACAAACGGTTGTGCAATGTATGTATTCATCGGCATTTCAACTTTGTACGATATTGCCGTTGTATTAGGTTCCACACCCGCTTCATAACCTGTAACCTTACCTGTAACTCTTGTTGTCTGCTGAGTTTCAGTAGAAAGTCCGCCTGTAGCGTCAACATATACTTTGTCTATACCAAGTTCACTTGAAGCTTTCTGAATCATCAATGTGTAATCCTGTGTTCTGCCGTCACCGGCTGTTACTCTGGCTTTCAATATGATGTCATCTATACCTGACATTGATGCCTCTGTATCAACTGCCAACATTCCGCTCGCAATCGCAGGTTTACCAAAATCAGTAAAGAATTCAATCTTTGAACTTGCCGACTTAGTCTGTGACTTAACATATGCCATATTTGCCGTTGGATTAATATAGCTTATGTAATTATATGTATAAACATATTTGCCGTTTACAAGTGTCTTATCTTCGCTCTGCTTTGCAGCCTTTACATATGAGCTGTCAACTAACTTAATATCGCTGACAAACATATCAAGTTTCAAATCAGAACGCATTTCTTCAGGAGAAAGCTTTGTAATAATAAGCTTTGTTATTGCTATCTCATCAGGAGTTGTACCATCTGACAATAAATCAGGTGAACCAACCTTAATATCAATCGTTACCGATGACGATGTCGGAATTGTTGATACGTCATAATTCAAATATGAATTGCTTGAAAGAGCAAATCCGTTATTCTCAAATTCTACGTATTCCCCGGCGTTCAGAGCAGTAGCTTTGATTTCATTTACAAGTGTTTCATCTGCCCCTACATCAATTCTGAATGTATAAGGGTCGTTTCTGTCTTGCTCTGCATAACGTCCGTCAAGTGTAATTTCCTTAAGCTTTAGATTATTCATCTTTCTGATAATCTTAAGTGTGTAGTATGCAGGTGCAATATCGCCTTCATAACTCCATACCGTTACCTGGAATGTTCTTGAACGTTCGCCTGTTGTTTCATCAACATCATCGTCATTACTGTCAAACGGAATATTTATCTTTAGAGTTTGATTTGTCGAAACAGTATCTACACCGTCTATCGTCATACCAACTCTTGCTGTTGAGTAATCAGCACCGATTTCAATAGGAACGATTGATGTACCGTATGTTATATTCTTTATGATAATCGGATTGTTTACAGTTATATTTTCAACAACTGACTGGAACAACTTACCCGTTTTATCTTCAGGATATGCATATACGTGATCAATTTTTCTGTTATTAGACTTTCTGATTAGGTCTACTATGTATTCCTTACCATCACCAACACCTGACAACATTTCATCCTGTGAACGTATTCTAAAGTACAATGTGTAGTTTTGGTTAGGTTCAAGATTTGAAAGTTGTACTTGTTTTTGATGTAATTCATAGTTATTTGTATATGATGATGTATATGGGTCATAAATATCTACGCCCGCATATTCATAATCTGCGATTACCTTCATGTCAACAGATGTTATACCTGTTTCAATTTCTACAGTGTATCTGCCTGTGTTCTTATCGTACTTAGCAGGCGGTATGCTGTTAATTGTTCCTGCAGGACCAACCCATACACTGTAATTATCACTTTCGGCATCATATTCAACATCTCTGTTTGTGTTATCTGCAAGATAAACTCTCAAGTCATATTCTTGCATTGTACCCGCTTCAGAGATAATTCTGAATTTCACCACATGAGGAATATCAGGATCTGCATCGTCAAACAAGTATGAGTGGGATACTCTGAACGGAATGTTGTATTTAGCATCATTTCCGTGATAATCAAAGTCGCCATCTTCCCATAGAAGTTCTGCTGTTGTATCCTTCGACTGAACAGCCGCCTGAACAACAACCGATGTCTTTTCGGCATTATTAACTGCTTTTTCATATACACTGTAAGGAATATAGCTGTTATAATACGGCAGATCCGAATCGTCCTCAGTGAACGGACCATATGCTTCTACACCATTAACCGTTACATAATCGGCATTAGTATTAATCGACTGGATTGTTACGTTTAATGCATTGTTTGAAGTATGTCTGCCGTCTTCTGATGTTACTACATACGGAATTACCTTAACGCTTTCGCCATCCTTTACAGGAATCAAGATACCATGAATATCTCCGCCGTTTACTACATTTGAACCACTTATTACAGTGTCATCATCTGTTATTCCGGTATATATTTTACCGTTTAGAGTAATCTTAGCCTTTGAATACTCTGTCTTGATATATACTCTTAAATACTTATTACCGTTTTCATCAACTGTAAGTGTTGATTCGCTTACTTTGTAATAATCTACAACATTTGGACTTGTTTCACCGTCATATCTTGTAGTTTCATTTACAACAGTTTCTGAGTTGTCACTGCTGTTATGAAGTACATTTGTATTTTCTGACAATCTGTAGATTACAACCTTATACTGATGAGTATATCCTGTACCTGCTTCAGGTATTGATACAATAGTAATATTTGTATCAGGAGTATCTTCAGATACTGATCTTGCTGTATTTACAGGAATTGTAAGCACGCCATCTGTCGGATAATTATAATCAGATCTGTTTACAATTCCGTTTTCAGATACTGAATTTACCGATACTGTCGGATCATATGGAGTTGGTGCATGTTCATCAATGCGAAGTCCAACCTTTACAGTTGCATCCTTCACGATACCGTATCTATAGATAATCTCATCGCCGACCTTTTCAGGATTTTTAAGCAAGTTACCGTCAATATAAATATCAATATCTGCATCAGTGTTCTTATACTTCTGACCTATTAGGAATGTATAAGTCTTAACAGTACCAATCTTTTCATCAATAGTTGCATCTGCTTGAGCCTTATAGTTATTAGCTACACCAACCTGAATCTTAACTACTGTAAATCCACCGTCTTTTTTGATTAGAGGAATCTTATAAGACTGGTTGCTTGTCTGACGCCATCCGCCATCCCATACAACACCTGCATCGGTTGCTGCATAGTCGTTTGCTGCGGCTGTTTCATATGCTGCAACCTCTTTCTCATATTGAGCAAGTGCTGCTGCATACTGTTCATCTGTCATACTTTCCTGAGTAGGTTTTTCAGGTCTTGTCAAGTGACCTATTCTGATGTAGTTATTAGCATCCTTAGCCAACACTGATGCGATTGCACTTGGCAAATCATCAGTCTGCGGATCAAGACGAACAACATATGCATTTCTTGTGCTGTCCCAAAGAGCATTTGACAAGTTGCCGCCGCCGTAAGGTCCTGCCTGTACAGCTTCAAGATCAAGATTCAATCTATTGATATTAATTTTATACTCAGCAGTAGTATTTAATGAAGATTTAATCATTACATTAATAGTGTTCTTACCTGTTATTGCAAAGTTCTTATAAACATTATTATGTAATGACGAAGTATTATCGTCAATCTGTACTTCTGCCAACAGAGTTGATGCTATAGCCTCAAGATCTACTGTTGTAACATCAGACGGAATCCATAGCTGATATTTACCGTTTATATCCTTACCGGCTTCAACAGTTGTTTCTGTTCCGCCGTCATTGTAAGTTGCGGTAAATGTCTCAAGATTTGCATTATCACTCTTCTTGTAGATGTATAGATATGATACCTTAATTGTTTCTAAGTCAGCAGCTTTTGACTTGATTTCATAGATTGTTAATTCTTCGCCGTCAAGAAGTACATTAGTTGCTGTCCACTTATCCGAATTAGCTGATGTTGGGTCTGTTGCCATCGGGCTGCCTGCATTTACAAGTGTATAAATATCATTAGCCTCTATCAAAATATCAACATATGTCTTATTTGTAAACGGAACATTACCCGGAGTATCAAGTTTAACTACATATACATCTGCAGTTGCTCCTGTTTCTTCATCTATTACTCTGTTTTCAGCTGTCGGAGTATAAACATTGCTACCGTATGTTACCTTAACAGTCTTTAATGAATCATCAATACTCTTTCTTGTTAAGTGAAGTACATAATGTTCAACAACATTCTCTTCTGTTGTTACGTCAATCGGAATGTAAATATCCTTAATTGATGTATCAAGTTTATATCTTTCGATTTCTTGTACATTAGCCGAATTATACTCTGATGCAATGCTTACCTTTGAAGTAGAGTTTACAGTTTCAGCCTTAATATTGATATATTCAAGGTCCTTGGTAATTACATAGTTATAAACATTTTCATTTATATCTGTAACATCTGTATAACCCGAACCTACAAGAACATTGCCTATAAGAGTAAGCGGATCAACCTGTACATACTTCAAACCTGTATGATATTCAGCAGGTTTCAAGATTAACGGATATTCAACCGTTGAAAGTGCATTACCGTTTGTTACTCTCAATGTATAAGTTGTTGTAGTACCGACATTTGCAGGAAGTGCTGTATTAATCCATGTCAAGCCGTTCATGCTCTCATATGAAACAACATTTCTATCCTTGTCAAGTACTTCAACTGTACCTGATATAGGAGTAATTTCTGCATTTACAGAATCAGCTGACTTACCTATTTCTGCAACGTATGTGTTATTTACACGAGCAACTGTCGTTCCATCAATAACAACGCTGTCAAGGGTTGCCAAAGTAGGTTCTTTAATAATTACAAGATTATGTTCCTGACTTGCACCGCTTGTTGATGTAATTGTAAACGGAATTATTGTCTTATCATTGATAAGTCCGTTTATAACACCTTCAAATACACCTGTATATGAACCGCCTCTGATTGCGATTGTTGAATAAGGATTCTGAGCCTTTATGTAAATATTAGCCGAATTCTTAGTATCTCTGATATATACAATATGTTCGCAGGTTGTTTCTCCGTCTGCAAACAAGTCAATGCTTTGTGCAGAAACTGACGAAGCCTTATTTGTAACTTGTAGCATTGGGTAGCTGCCTGATGTCATATACCATATATCATTGAAGTTCCAATCGCTAAAGATTGACTGAACATATAGGTCAGATGCAGCAATACTGCTATTATCATTTGTCGTAACGATTGATGTATCATTCTTAACAAACAATGCACCCATTACACCGTGTGTATGTGTAATCGTACCGTCACTGTTAATAGCAATCGATGCTTTATCAAACATTGAGCTTGACATATTTGCGTTAGCGAATACATATCCGATTGTTGCACCGGCATTATTGCTTATTACTATACCTGCAGAAGCATTGTTGCTTACAAGTGCAGTTGATGTAATATATGAGTTTTCAATAGTACCGTTGTTTTCGATTGCAAAACCGGCTGCATTCTTAGCTGTAATCTTACCGCCCGTTTCAATTGCAACTTGTTCGATTGTACCGTTGTTAATGCCTGCTACCACAGATGCATTTTCAACTCCGTTTTCACCGATTGTCGCAACCGCAAATCTCAAGTTCTTAACAGTACCGTTGTTTACAGCAAACAAAGCTGAATAATCTTGACCGTTTACGCTCTTCTGTGATGTAATCTTCAAATCGGAAATTGTAAATCCGTTACCGTCAAGACTACCTGTAAATGGTGTATCTTCTGAACCGATAGGATCCATTTGAATGTAGTCCGAATTATACTTCATTGAAATATTATTCTTCAATACATAATGCTTTGTTAAGCTTTCCTCATCGTTACCGATGCTCTTCAATCCTGCGGCTGATGTGATTTCAAACGGACGAGCTTGGCTGCCGTCAGGAATGTTAAGATTTGATATATCTGCATCAGCTGATTGGTTCCTGAATGTAGGATACTGAGCTGTCTTGATTACCCATGTATTTGCGAAGTCCCAATCATTGAATGTTGCTATATCTCCAAGCTTTTCAGGAAGAACTGACGCACTGTTATATACATTGCTGTTGCTTCCCACCTTGCTGTAGATTTGGCTAGGCATTACTGCATATGCATTATTTATTGTTGAGTTGTCAAGGTTCAATACAACAATCGACGCTACGTGTTCATCGGTTAAATTACTTGATGTTGAGCTTATTGAACCTACATTATATACATTCTTAACAGCGTTATGGTTCAATGCTGCAATACCTGCTGCGTACTCACCTGATGTAATTGTTGCTTTATTATATGCGTCTTCGATAGTACCACGGTTATCACCTGTTACACCACCGGCTGCATATGAAGATTCAATATTACCTGAAGCTACGGCTACTCTTGAAATTACACCGTTTTGTTCATTCTTACCTGCCACGGCACCGATATATTGATATGATGTGCCTGCAACAGATGTAATATTTACATCTTCAAGTTTGAAGTCATAAACTTCACCCTTATTTACACCAAACAAGCCGTATGCTGTATCATTTGATGTAGCTGTAATTGTTAGATTTGATATTGACTTTCCGTTACCGTTTAGGTTACCTGTAAACGGTTTGGAAGTTGTACCAACCGGAGTCCATGCAGTACCGCTTAAGTCAATATCATTCATCAATACATAGTATGCATCAAGATGATCTGACATAGCCTGAAGTTCTTCGGCCGTCGTAATCTGGTAAGGTGATGCCTTACTGCCGTCAGGGTCTTCCGGAAGGATAGTTGAGCCGCCGCCGCACGATGCATCTTTAGCTACATATTCGTCCTCTGTACCTCTTTCGGCGATTACCTTTTCTACACTTGTATTATTGCTGTACTTAACAATTACAAGTTCATATCTGCTTGTCTTTGTTCCGTCAGAAACAACAATATAGAATTTGTTTACTGTTCCAAGGTTTGCAATATCTGGTACTGATAATTGACCTTGATCTTCACCAAGAACAACATCACCTGTGTCTGTTACTCTGATAAGTCCAAGTTTTGAATCGCTTCTTCTTGTTGCAATTACAATGCTTGCACTGTCATCTGTGCTCGGAATAGCTGTCTTATAATTTCCGTACTTATCCGGAGTTAGCTTTGTATAATCTCTTTCCGACTTGCTCTGAACCATTACATTTGAAAGTGCCAAAGACTGGTCTTGTCTTACAAGTGTAATTGTTTCTGCAATAAAGCTGTTATCGTCATACGGATATGAGTAAATCTTGAATTTAACAGTTGTTGTCTTACCCGAATCAAGAGTTACTGTTTCAGTATTTTCACTTACCTTAAACTCGCTGTCACCAATCTGTACCTTTGAAACTTCGCTGTCTGCAACAACTTTAATATCTGCCGCAGTTGCTCCGTAAGGTACTTCATAAGTGTAACCGCCGCTTGTCTTTGTAAGCTTGGTTCCGTTGACATAGACTTCTTTTTCACCCGTATTGCTTCTTATAATATACAATGTGTATGCTTGCTCTGCCTTACCGTCCTTAGATGTAACGGTAAAGTCAACCTTAGATACGTTCTTTGTAACATTATAAGATACGTTCAAGACACCGTTTGTTGATTTATCGCTGTCAAATTTAACTACTGCATCTTCGTTTGCCGCAGTTATTGTAAGTATGCCGTTTGTTACGGTACTGTCTGCTCTTACAAGATATGTATTAGACTTAAAGTCTGCCTTTTCAGCTGTTACACCGTCAAAGACAACACTCTTTAGAGCTACGTCTGAATCTTCAACATACTTAATTATTACTTGATATGGATCACTTACAACCTTACCGTCATAACTCATAATTCTGAAGTTAAATACTGTATCATTTTCTGAGTTAAGTGCAAGATTTTCAAATACATAACCGTGTGAGTTGTCACTTACAAGAATACCGTCAATACCGAATCCTGTAAGTTCTACCTTTGCCATGTTACCTGTAGGAACGATTGAAAGGTCAACCGGATTACGTCTGTTTACAACTGCTGTGTAGATACGGTCATCAGGAACTGAGAATAACGAAATATCTACATCTGTTGAGGCACCGGCTGTAAGTTCAGTCTTATTAAGTGAAACCGACTTGACATCTGTGTCTTCGTAATCAGTATATACATACAATGTGTATGTCTGCTTTACACTGCCTGATGATGATCTAATTGTAAATTCAAACTTATTTACCTTTGAAACAGAAGGAGCGTCAAGCGTTCTCTTTGTTATAAGTTCACCATAACCTACATCATCAACACCGGCTGCGTCATTCTTCATTGAGATTTCTGCAATACCGCTTGATGTATGTATTGTGATAGTTGCAGGGTTTTCTGCTCTTGAATCGCCTCCGTTAAGATCTGACGGAATTGCAATCTCATAGATAGTAGGATTATTCTTTCTTGTGATTGCTGCGATACCATTTACGATAACCTCGCCTATCTCCGTGTTATTACTGCTCTTATAGATACTTACTGTATAAGTCTTCTTAGCATTTGGTGTACGTACATCATCAACATACAACTGTGAACGAACTTCTACAGTTATAGTTGTTTCTTCTTCAGAAGACAATGTATATGAAGTATCTGACCATACGTTGATGTATGGAATTGAAAGTGCATTTCCTGCTACATTGACAAGTTTAGCATATTGATTTGCTGTAATTGTTACATCTGCCTCAGTTACGGTTGTCGGAACACTGAATGTATACTTCAAACCATTTGAGATAGGAGTTGTATTTACAGTATCATTAACCTTTACATTGTCAAGTGACAAGTCATCTGATGCACCCTTTAATAATAAGTAGTAGTTCTTAACCAACTCTGCCTTATCATTTTGAGGTTTAACGGTAATTCTCAAGTATCTCTTACCGCCAATAGGAACACCGCCTACAACCTTATATCGGAATGCACCTTCGTCGGTCTTCTTTCTTGTGATGATGTCACCTGTCGAATCTATGATGTTTTCACTGTCATCAGGCAATGCTACTTCATGTATTGATTCGATAGTTGCATACTTATCTGTAAGCAGTATGTCAAGCAATATATCGTGGTCAGAAACGTTTGCTTCATACAATACTGTCATTGACATATCAACATTGTATTCGCCGTCCAAACCTTTTTCTGTTGTTATACTCTTAATTGATGTATCGTCTGACTTTTCTCTGAATTCAAGAACATAGTTCTTCTTCGAGCCGTTTTCAGCCTTTACTTCGATTACATATTTACCACCGTTTGCATTTGCCGGCAATGTATCCTGCCAATTATTATCTGTTGTCCAACCGGCTGTATCGCCTGCTGTTGAAGCACTGCTATAGCCGTTATTATGCCACTTATTCTGTGAATCATAGTAACCTACTCTCAATATTGACTTAGGTGAAGTTTCAATCGTAATTTGAGGTACTTCTGTCATTGAGTCTACGAAGAATATGTACTTAACGTCATCACTGTTTTCTACAGGTTCTTCTGTAGCGTCCACATTACCACGCTTGATGCTGATAATATCATTTTCACCGCTTCTTCTTGTGACGTGTAACTTATATGTCTTAATCGGCTGTGAAGTATTCTGCGATTGAACATAGATTGTATATATCTTAGCTGTATCAGTTGCTTCTGTAAGAGCGATTGTATAAGCCTTAGATGTTATACCCTTATCAACCAACGTTGGTGCAGGCTCACCATCTTCTGTAATTGCAAGTTTTGTAAATTGATTCTTAGCCTTTACTATAACATTTGCTATTTCGTCAGTTGTTTCAATACTTCCGTCATAGTAGCCGCCGTTTGAAGCTACCCAGTTAGCTTCTACACCGTTTACTGTTACTGTAATATCGGTATCAGTACTCTGCGGCATAATGATTAGCTTAAATGTCTTCTTATAACTTGAGCCTGATTTAGCCACATCAACTTCATAAGTATATGGATTGCTTTCCGTCAAAGCTGACAAGTTACTAACCTGTAATCTATACAATGTTCTGTCAGGTGAATCAACAGTTATAATATTATTTGCATTTGTTGTATTTCTTACTTCAGCAATATTACCGTTTATTGATGTTAGGTATATAGTTGCTGTGTTAGAAGTTGTAGGAACATATACAATATATTCGTTCTTGTCCTCTTCCTTCGCAATCTTTTCGTCATCGTATTCTACAGTCAATTCCATATCCATATCTGTAGGTGTTGCGATGATGTAGTAATCCTTTGTACCGCCGCTCTGCGATGTTACGGTTACAGGAATTACGAATGAATCGTTTGTGCCGTCACCGTCAAAGTCGTAATCGGCTGTAAGTTTTGTAAATGTTGCCTTTGCAGTACCGCCGTTTGTATTTGCGAACGGTGCATTATCAATGCTTGTTACTGCCGCATTTACATCTTCAAGCTCGATTGCAAGGTCAAATACTGTATAACCCGATGTAGTTGACTTAGGAACATATACATGATATGCATTGTATATATTACCGCCTAAGTTTACACTGTCATCTGCTGTAGTATCTGTATCCTTGTTTTCACTGTCATTTGGATTTGCAGTTACCGACTTGATATTTGCATTGTTACTCTTCTTATAAATATATAGCTTATATTCGGCTGTTGCTGTATTTGTAATATCATCAGATTTAACTGTGATTGTTACTTCTGTGAAGTTACTGTTTATAGTATCTTCAAGGTCTGTTGTAACAGTTGCGCCAAGTGTCGGATTTGTGTTGTTATTGCCTGAAACGCCGTCTTTACCTGTAATTTCTACACGGTAATTTGCGTTAGATGCAAGAGCCCATACATCTGCACTTGTTGCTGTACCGTCTACATAATATACATATGAGCCGTCAAGGTTTGTTTTCTTAACAGTATTGTTATCAACCTTTACAGTCAATGCATAATCATCGCTCAAACGTTTTAGATATACAACGTTTTCATATGCAGGGTCACCGTCAGCTGTTCTGTACAATCTAAACGGTACTTCCATTTCGGTTACAGAGATAGGCATCGAAACCTTAAGCTCTGCATAACCGCCGGCTGTAATATCGCCATTGTTAATGCTTACGAAGTGGTTCTTGCTCGCTGCCGTAACACCAATCAATACTTCACTTGCGTTCGGAAGTACTTCAAGATATGTATATCTTGGTTCTGAATCAGTCGGTGCATTTGCATCCAAACCGTTTACTGTTACGCTTTCAACAGAAGGAGCTTCGTCTGTACCCTTTATAACAAGCTTATACATCTTCTGTAGTGAGCCATCCTGTGAAACTACCTTAACATATCTAATCTCGTCGCCTGTCTGTAAATCCAAACCTGAAACGATTTGAGTTACATATCCTACGTTGCTTGGATTATTATCATATGCATTCTGTCTAAGTTTCTCAATGTCTGTAAGTTCTGCCAATTCATCAGATGCTTGTACAGTTACATTTGTAAACTTAGTTGTATCAGGGATTTCAACAGTCCAAGTTTCACCGTTGACGTCTGATGATTCCTTAACTGCATAATATGTGCCAACCTTAATATATTCTACATCTGCATTTGTATCTGTATCTCTGATTATTAAGGTGTATTCTTTAGTTGTAAATCCGTCTTGTCCTGTTACTGTTATACGGTATCTGTTTACCGGCTGACTGTGTAGAGTTACCGCATCATTTGCCCATACATTCTGTGACTCGCTGCCCACTTCATTGTATGACAATCCATATGGTGACTTTGTCAAATCTCTTGTGATAGCTTCAACCTTAACAGTTGAATTTGCATCTTGTGTTGTTATTGAAACATCAGCAGTCTTATCACTCGAAATACCGGTCTTTAGATATGTGTAAGTACCGTTTGCATTGCTTACTGTAGTACCGTTTACAGTTACATTCATAAGGTCTGTGTTTACAGCAACCTTAGTAATTACAAGAGTATATCTCTTTGTTGTACCGTCTTTTGCCTTAACTTCAATCGTTGCAGTTGTTTCTTTACTGTTTACAACCACATTGCTCAAAGTAACAGCTCCGGTCGCTTCATCCTTGCTGTCATAGCTGCCGTTTATATGTACGTACTGAACAAGCGATGTTTGCGGAGTTGCTATAATATCAACTCTTGAAGTTGTATCAGGAATCTTAATTACGAACTTGCTGTTATCATCTGCATCATATTTTGCAGGTCTTACAACACCGTCTACAACAACATCAACGCTCTTAAGCTCAGGGTTACCTTCTACAGAAGATACCTTTACGAAGTAAGTCATTACTTGACTTCCGTCTTCTGACTTAATATATACAGGAATTGTTACACCTGCTCTAAGCTCGTCATCAGTTATACCTGTAAGGTCAACATTAACGCTTGCATCATTGCTGTTTGAATATGTTATTGCAGCTGAACCGACATATGCTGACGGTTTATAAGTTGTTTCGATTGCAACTGTTGACTGACTGTCCTTAGCCTTTACTCTGATAGGAAGAATTGTTCTGCCCGAATCTACATATGTATAGAATTCACCTGCGGTATTCTTGCTTAAGTCAGGGTCTTCATTTGCAATATAGATTGCTTTTACAAATTCAATCTCTGTATTATCAGACTTCTTGCGAAGTACAAGTTTATAATCCTTTGATGTAACTCCGTCTTCTGCTATTACTCTGATTGAAAGTTCTGTTGGACCATCATTCAATGACGGGTCAAGAGTAACTTCTCTGATTGCCTTATATGTTGCACCCGTTGTCATAGTTGAAGGCTGTTCTGTAGCAGGGTCGTAAATTACAACCTTTGAGCTTGTATTATTTGCTTCTGCAGTAATATTAATGCTTAGAGCTGTACCCGTTGTTATAATATCACTTGCATTAATACCAAGATAATACTCAATATTACCGTTTTCATCAGTAATCTGCTTTACCTTACCTGTGTAGTCAGGACTTGCAGGGTCTGTTGTAGGTGTTGAATCAACCTTATACAGACCAACATTATTTGATGCGTATTTAATAATAAGTGTCGGTATATTCATTGAGCTGTTGTCTATGACAATACCGTCTGCTCTCTTAACATACAACTTAGTTGTTGTACTGCCGTTCGCTTCTTGTTCAAGAAGTTCTTTCGGAAGAAGAACCTTTGCAACACCGCCCTGTGTAGGATCGGCAGCGTTGATAGGTGTCGGAGTTACGAAGTTAGTCGGTGTTCCGACTGCTACCTGCGAACGTGCATCGGCAGTTGTAACGTAAATTACAATACCGTCCTCCGAATAAGGGGCTTGACCTTCATATGTGTTAATTGAAGTCTTATATGTTGCAGCAACCTTATTTTCTGTTAAGTCTACTGCCGTTATACCGTTTGTTTCAGGTAATTTCAAAATATTTACCTTAAACGTCTTTTCTGTTCCGTCTTCTGACTTAACATGGATATATACAGCATTTGCCTTTGGCTGAGTTGCTTTAACATCCATTTCATCTGTATATGTTGCATCGCTATTTATATAGAATGTACTGCTTGTTGAAATCGTCAGCTTAATGCTTTCATCAGTTGTAACATTATCGCCGTCTACAATAACACCCTCTGCTACAAGTTTTTGAGTTGTGTTATCTGTTCCGTCAGTTGACGCAGGCAAAGTATATTCATACTCACCGTCAGCATTCTGCGAAAGTTCTTCGCCGCCATATGTTACCTTTATTGCAGTATTAGCTGACATTCTTATAATATCAAGCTGATATACACCCTGTGAATATGATGTATCTGCCGGAGTTACAGCAATATAAAGTGTTGTTGTATCTGCTGTAATCGAAACATTTCTCATGTCGAACGGCATTCCTGACATAGAGTCACTCTTTGCAGTTGCTTCATCAGGACGAATTGCAACCTTTGAGCTTGTGCTTGCCGCTACGGCATTAACCTGTACATAGTTAGTATCATACTTAATCTTTGCAACATACTTACCGGTTGTCTTATCATATGTAACATTGTAATTTTCACCGATTATTATACCTGTCGGCTTGTACTCAAGCTTATCAACAGTAAGGCTTCCCAAACGGGAATCTGCTGTTTTCTTGTAAATACGTAGTGTATATTCATTAACCGCACCCAATGTTGTTGTTACCTTTAGAGCAATATCCATATAACCCTTGTCATTGAAGTTCAAGGTTACATCTTCGGTTGTTGTATATGAATATACGTTGCCGTTCTCAATTTGAACTTGTCCGTTAGTTACTGCAGTTGTCAATGTTACAGACGCTGTCTTAGCATCGTCATCAACTGCCCATACATACATTAACTTTTCATTACCGTCTTCTTTTACAAGAGTTGAGTTAATATAGCCGCTGTTATCAACTGATACAAACGGATCACTCTCTTCATCAAGCTTGAAAATTGTAAGTATGTACGGAGCACCGTCAAGCGAATCGGCTGTCAATTTAATATATGTCTTATCTGATGTCTTTGTATTATCAAGGATAAATCCGTCATATGTGAATTCACCAGGTGTTGTTGCCTCCTTTACGGCATTTAGCAAACCATCAGGAGTGTATGTTACCTTTGCGACATCTCCGATCATAGGAGTTGTGATGATGTTAATATTAGCAACATCCTTAATCGGGATTACAACCTCGTAGTTCTGAGTATCACTCGGATTCTTCTGGTATGCGGTATATGTATTAAGCACATTTCCGCTTGCATCAACGATTTCTACCTTAATTTCCTTGATTGTTGTCGCCTCAGACTGTCTGTAAATAGTCAATGAATGGTTTGATACAGTTCCGTCTTGTGCTGTTACTTTAATAGGAATGACCTTATATGTTTCATTTGCCGACATTGTAATCTTCTGTACGTCATAGTAACCGTCATGACCGTTATCCTTGTCATGATCGCTGTTTACAGTTACATTCGCAATAGAGATTTTAGCTGACGGAGAAACTTGGCTATAGATATAAATATCTCTATCCTTAGCATCGCCGGTTTCCTTAATGATTGCATAATAGTTACCTGTATTACCTATCAGAACACCATTTCTTACATAATCCGATACTGCCGCATCTTTCAATTTAATATGGTTTTCAGGTTGGTCATAATAAACCCAATCAGCTACATCTGTAGCAGGATCGTTTTCACCAACTTTTACAATTCTCAAATCACCGTCATTTGAGTATCTTGTTGTATGAGCTTTATATATTCCGTCAAAGCTTGTGTTGCTGTTCTTAAACTCGAAGTAATAATTATCTTCAAGTTCACTGATCGGTACATCTGTAAATTCATAGTATCCTATAAACTTAGGGTCTTTTGAACCAATATTTGCGTCTGTCAACAATGTACCCATAACAGGATTTTGACCGTTCTTATCTACCATATAGATAACATCTGCGTCTACAATACTCTTAACGTGTACCGTTACAGTTGTAGCATTAGGAATTGTTGTTTGTACAAGACCTGTATAAACACTCTTTAGAGGATCAACAAGCTTATAAGACTTATCGCCTACTACAGATATTATCTCTGTATATTCATCACTGTCAAGATAACCCTTTTCAACTGCGGCTTGAGTTGCTGTGTCATCAAGTTTTGAATAATCAAATACGATTGCTTCAACATGATTATCGCTTGCATCGGCAACTTCTACATATGCAGTTTGTTTTGTACCTGTCTTTACATCTGTTACAACAAGTGTTGCAACACCTTCCTTAGTCTTTCCGCTTACTTTACCGTCTGAATCTACAGATACAAGTGAACCAGGAATAAGAGCAGTTACTCCATCCTTATCCATTTCATTCGTGATTTCCCATTTGTATGTGTTACCTGTTGTTGCATTATCTTTAATCAAGTTAAATCTATTGAATGAAACTTTCATCTGATAAGGTGCGGAACCGATATAAAGTTTCAAGCTTGAAGGAATAAGCTTCATAGTTCTGCCTGTTACAAGCACAGGGCTGAATTCGTTAGAATCAGATGCGTTTGTTGTACCAGGTTTATAGTGTGCAGGATCTTCACCCGCATAAGCATCACCCAACTGACCGTGTGTATTTTCACCGAAGCTCCATACAAATCCGTCTTCAAGTACAACGTATGATGTTGCACCGCCTGTTGCAACCGAAATTGCCGACAGACTTCCGTCATCAACAGTTACTTCTACAGGAGATACTTTGTCATCAGATGTTGTTACATTACCGATACCCAAACGTCCAAGATCTGCACTACCCCAGCTCATCACTCTTCCGTCTGCCGTTATCGCAATATTGTGCAATGCACCGACTGAAATATCAACTGCGTAGTTATTAGTACCGTCAAATACATCTACATAGTCAGGAGCGTAGTATAACAAGCTTCCGCTTTCGGCAATACCTTGTCCAAGCTGACCTTCGCTGTTAGCACCCCACGATATAATTCTGCCGTTATCAAGCATTGCAACAACGTGATATAAACCATCATACGTTCTTAAAATATGGCCGTTAAATTCATCACCAAGGTCTATCTGTACAGGGTAAGCATAGTAACGATTATTTGTATTATCAATTTGGTGATTCGAGTTTTCACCCCAACCCCAAAGTGTACCGTCATAACGTACTGCCTTTGTTGCGCTACCGCCTGCACCGATACTGATGCTGATAACTTTGTTCAAGCCTTGTGCTACAACCGGAGTGCTTGATCTCTTGCTTGTATCCTTTGAAGGAGCACCAAGCTGACCTAAGCTGTTGTCACCAAAGCTATATACGTATCCGTCTGCACCAAGTACCATTGTATGTTGTTTACCTGCCGAGATAGATACTATTTCAGGCAGACTTTCTACCTTTTGAGGTGTTGATACGACTATGCTTGCATTACCCAAACCAAGCTGACCGTAATCATTATGACCCCATGTATAAACTTCACCGTCACGGGTAAGTGCGATTGAATGATATTCACCTGCGTGAACAGATACAATATCCTTACCGTTTAATGCTGTTACATTTATAGGTTCATATGCACAAGATACGCTGCCGTCACCAAGCTGACCGTATTCATTGTTACCCCATGTCCAAACTGTTCCGTCCGACTTAAGAGCGATAACATGAGAGTTACCTGCTGAAATCATAGGAGCTGTCTGTGCGTCTTTATCTATTACATGAACGATACATACTGATGTAAGGTTACCCTTCTTAACAACGATATGAGTAATACCAATCTTATTACCTGTAATCTCGCCGTCATCACCAACTGCCGTAACATCTGCAATAGCTGTATTCTTACTTTCAAATGAGATACTTCCAGGATTATCATAATCAGTAATCAAGTTGAACTTCTTACCTGAATATGTGTCAAGAGTAGCTGTTTCTCCGACATGAATTGTCATTTCATATTTAGAAATAAGTTCTGTTCTTTCACCGATTAGAACCGGAACATAACTCTTTGTTTCGTTTCTGGCAACCGGTGTACCAAGTGAATAGTCACCATAACCGTAAACGTCACCATTCCTTGTATAGAATACTGAATATTCATCACCAAGACTTACACCTGCGATTGCGAAATCGTTATATGATGACTTGATAGTATCAATAACAGCATTTGCAATAGGTATATTTCTTTCAACAGTGTCACCTATGCCAAGTTGACCCTTATTATTTTGACCGAATACATACATATTACCATCCTTACCGATAACTGTACTGTATTTATTACCGGCTGCTATGGTTACTGCATCTGTTAAAATCTTTGTGTATGTATTTTTTGTTGCACTCGGTGTATTACCAAGCTGACCGTGTTGGTCACTGCCTGTTGCATAAACGCTTGATGTAAATGCAAGAGCAATACTATGATCATATCCTGCAGCTATAGCAACTATAGCTTCGGTATCTCTTACTTCTGTCGGCAACCACAATTCACCTGTGTTATTACCGACTCCGCCTTGTCCCGAATCATTAGCGCCCATTGCCCAAATTGTTCCGTTTGAACGCAATAGCAATGCATTTTCACTGCCTGCCGAAATAGCAGTTACACTGTCAACTGTTGATACGCTCTGAGGAGTAGCATATGCCGTACCGATATTACCGATACCAAGTTGACCCTTATTGTTGCTGCCCCATGCCCATACATTACCGTACTTATCAAGAGCCATACCGAACGCATCACCTGCTGCAACGTTAATTATGTTGCTTAGTCCGTCAATCTTTGCGAATGATGTACGAGCTGATATTGCTGTTGATGCAACTCCAAGCTGACTGCAGTCATTCAGACCTGTTGAGTAAACAGTTCCGTCTGATGCTACGGCAAGTGCAAATTCTTCACCGACTGCAATATCAATAAACTTAACACCTGACGGTGTTACATCAGTAGGTTCATCAACAGATATTGTGTTGCCTGTACCAAGTTGACCGTTCTTGTTTATACCCCATGCCCAAAGAGTTCCGTCTGCTCTTAGAGCAAGTGAATGGTTCCCCTTCGTTATAGCCTTAGGTTCAAATCCTACATTATTATTTGATACGATTACTTTTATGTATGCACTCTTTTGACTGTATTTGTTTTCAGCCACAGAAATGTATGCCGTACCTGCTTTATTCGCAGTTGCAACGCCTGTTGACTTGTTGATTTCAAGTACGCCAAGGTCACTTGAAACAAACTCAAATTCATTCATACTAAGTATGCCGCTCTGATATAGATTGAATACATTAAATCCTGCATCCAAATCCTTAACATCATCGACATTCATATAGATTGTGCCATAAAGAGCCGTACCGTTTTCATAAATAACAACTTCGTTACCGCCAACCATCAGAGGTACATTCTTATCAATTTGTGTACCGTCACCAAGCTGACCGTATTCATTACTACCTACAATCCAAACGTTTCCGTTTTCATCAACTGCCATCTGATGATTTGAGCCGCCTGCAACAAGGTCAAACTTCAAATCATCTGATGATTTAATAACCTTAGCAGGTACATACTTCTCTGTTGTGTTGCCGATACCAAGCTGACCGTATTCATTTGCACCCCATCTGTAAATGTCACCATTTACATCAATTGCGGCTGAAACGAATTTACTTGCTGAAATATCAACAATTCCCGCCAGATATGAATCTCCCGAATTTTGTTCGCCTTTATAAACCTTTACCGGAACAGTACTTGCTGTTCTGCTGTTTGTACCAAGTTGACCGTGTTCATTTGCGCCTAATGTCCAAACATTTCCGTTTGTATCAAGAGCAAGAAGATGGTTCGTACCGTGTGCAATCTTCAAGATTGAAAGTTCATTTCCGTTATCGTCCTTGTATCCCATTACCTTTGTAGGAATGTTATCCTTAGACATCTTCCAAACTTCACCGCTTATACTTAGAGCATAATTGCCGCTTACTTGAAGAATGTTATTCAAACCTGAAACGATTGATGCGTAATTTTGATTATCGTATTCTTCTCCAAATACTGCAACTGTACCGTTTGCAAGTAGGATATATGCTGTATTGCCGTGAGTTGAAATTCCAACTGCACCTTCTACATCTGTACCGTCTTTGTATTTAACTGTGTCAATACCGGTAGCCGATCTGTCATCATTACCGTTACCAAGCTGACCATTGTTATTATTACCCCACGAGTAAACTTTACTGCTCATTCCTATTGCAAGATTATACTTATCACCTGCCACAATCAGAACAGCTTGTTCATTGTTTGCACCTAACGTCACCTTCTTAGGTTCAAGTGACATTCCGTTTTCTGTTTCATATCCAAGTTGATTTGAGTCATTCAGACCCCAAGTCCATACAGTACCGTCATACTTAAGGGCAATGCTGTGTCCTTTGCCGCCGTCTACCATCGGGTAGATACCACCGTTTTGACCTACGTAAACCGTTACATAACCGATTGTGTTTGAAGATGTCTTAACAACCTTCAAGATTGCTTTACCGTCTTTAACACCTGTTATTGTAAGTCCGTCGCTTTCTACTCTAACAACTGATGTATCAAGTGATTCAACTGTATAACTGTTATCGGTTGATGTAGTCTTACCTAATAGATTTAGATATTCGGCAATCGTTACCGTAAGTGCATTATTATTAGTGTCACCTACAGAAACATTAACGCTTGAACCTTTATCCAATCTGATAACCTGCGGTTTAACGCTAAGTTGCATTTTACCCGCAATTACAGGAATATATGCATTCGCATTATCCTGATTACCAAGTTGGCTGTATTCATTTGCACCGAAACTCCATACATAACCGTCACTGTCAATAGTTACTGTATGGTTAATACCTGCAGCAACAAAGATAATATTCTTTGCAGAATCAATGTATTCAACCTTTGAAGGGCTCTTATAGTCCTTCTTAATCTTCTGACCTGACTGATACTTTTCTTCATTGATACCCCATGCATATACGTCACCGTTTTCTGTTATGGCTACGCTGTAACGATAACCGGCTGCAATATCAATTACCTTGCCAAGTGTGCTTATAAATTGAATATCGTTTGTACCAACTGAACTTATATCGCTCAATTCACCGACACCAAGTTCACCGTTCTTGTTATCACCGAATGTATATAGGCCTCCGTCTCTTGCTATAAGAAGAGTATGAGTTGTATCAATATTAGTTGCGCTGCCGTCACCGATGTGGTCATTAGATGCAACCTTTATAAAACGTACATCTTTAGTATCTTTTTGAATTATTACCGATGACGCATTCTTATTAGGAATTTGCCATATTGTACCGTCAGCCTTTAGACCGTATTTACCTGAAATTTGAATCATTCTCTCGAACAAATCAAGCTGAATAGGTTTATTACCATAACCTGTATTGTTATTGATATTACCCCATGCGTAAATATGTCCGTCCTTATCAAGCGCATAGCTTGTTGTTTCGCCGACACCGATTTCAACAGCCTTTGTGCTGTCAGGAAGATTAACCTGTACAGGTTTATTAGAATTGTTACGTGTACCGTTTCCAAGCTGACCTAAGTCATTTCTTCCCCAAGTCCATACTTTGCCTGTATTGTCAACAGCTATAGTATGACCGTTACCCGTTTCAATTCTTGTAATATAATTTGAAGGATTACCGAAATCAAAAGTAATCTCTGTAGGTACAATTCTGTTTTCTTTGCCTTGGTCACCAAGTTGACCTAAGTCATTTTTACCCCATGTATATACTTTACCGTCTTTATCAAGTGCAACAGTAAATCCTTCACCTGCGGCTACCTGCGGAAGGGTCTTATAGCCGTTCATAAGAACAGTTACTTCAACAGTTGTTTGTCTGCCGCCGCCTGATACGATAATCTGTGTCTTACCTGTTGATACAGGATTGATTGTCAAGCCACTTACAGATGCAATGTTTCCGTTTATTGAACTTGCGCTGAAGTTTACACTTGAATCTGTATTCTGCATTACATTGAAGAACTTATTATAAACCGGATTGATAACTGATGTTTCACCCTCATGAAGTGTTACAAAATATTCATCAAGTGAAATATAATCTTCACCCGTCTTTGCAGGAACAAGTTCATTTGTTTCTGTATCTGACGATTGACCTGCCGTACCGTTACCGATTTGACCAAGGTCACTTGCACCCCATGTATATACGTATCCGTCTGTTAATATTGCAGAAGTATTTGTTCCGCCTACTGCAACACCCCAAACATTAGTGTTATTTACAGGGATATATGTCGGTTTAGATACCTTTTCTGTCTGGCTGTTATCACCAATCTGACCACGACTGCCCGCACCCCAAGTATAAACCTTACCGCTGTCTGTAAGTGCAGCTATATGCGTTTGGGCAGAACGCGAACCGCCAAACTGTAAATCAACAATACCGCTTGTTTCATTAGGTATGTTAATTTGAGATACTAACGAAACTTTTTCGCCTGCGGCATCATTCAATACTTGATAATACTGATTATTACCCCATACAAAAGCTCTGCCGTCAGCAGTCATAAATGCTGAGTTATAAGGACCTGCCGAAAGTGCGGCTGCCTCAACTTTATCACCGGTTGAAGAATTTGCATCTACAGGTAAATCTACTTCTACAATAGTTGCAGTATATGTATTACCGCCTTTTGTTGTGTCAACACCAAGTTGTTTTTCTGTATTGTCACCGACCATCCACATAGTTTTGTTACCAAGAAGTAACATTGTATGTGCGGTGCCGGCTGCTATATCAACTACTCCGCCAAGTGTACCGTTACCGCCAACACCTCTCATTAATACCGGAGTCGGATGTTGAGAACCGTTTACATCTGCTGTTCCAAGCTGACCTCTTGTATTATTACCGAAGCTATATACATATCCGTCATCTGTTAAAACAACCGAATAATCAGCACCTGCAGCTACCTTTACCGCAAATACATTTGAAAGTGCCTTAACCAATACAGGCAATGATGCACTGTCATATTTATAAGCACTTATACCAAGCTGACCATAGTTATTCATTCCCCATGCATAGACTTGACCATTCTTATCTACTGCAAGAACATGGTCCGGACCTGCCGCAATATCAACGATTGTTTCAGCGTCAAGGTCAAATCTCTGGTCATTATTAGGATTGATATATTGATCAATTCTTGTAGGAGTTGCAATTACAGGAGTTGCTGTATCAATACCTACTCTGCCGTTAGTATTTGAACCCCAACCCCAAATTGTTCCGTCTGCTTTTAATGCGATTACATAACCGTCACCGATTGCAATCTTTGGATTTGTAAATCCTTCAGAAACCGTAATATGAGTTGCAACAGTCTTACCTGTAAGCGAATCTGTTGCAATAAGAACAGTTGAACCTGTCTTAAGTCCCCTAACCTTTACAGTAGTTGATGTCAAACCACCTGTTGCAGCTGAAGGAGTTGATGATACGATTTCTGCAATATTTGGATTTAGTATCCTCCATGTAACTTCGCTTGTGGTGGTTGTTGATGTATTAAACAATGAGAATACTGTAGCCGATGAAGTTGCAGTTACATCTGCTTCATCTGTCGGATGAAGTCTTAGAACCTTTGAATCAAGTGAAACCGGACTACTGCCGACAACTACCGGATAAGGACTGTTATCTGTTGTTTGGTCACCAAGCTGACCTTGATTGTTAAGACCCCATACGTATACTCCGCCTGTCTTAGAAACGGCAAGTACATGAGATGCATTATCACCTGATTCAACCATCATGATATTTGATAGTTTTTCTGTTCCGCTGTTATTCTTATCAACAAGAGTTGGAAGTGTTGAAATTCCTCCGGTAACTCCGTGACCTAATTGACCTACATGGTTATAACCCCATGCATATACATTTGCATCTGCAGTATTGGTAAGTGCAACATGGAATCTGTAACCTGCAGTAATTTGCGAAATGTCCGTCAAAGAATTTGTTCCGTCTGTTGTTACTCTTACAGGATATACATTAGTCCAGTTTGTTGTATTTGTACCTGTAATGCCTTCTGTATTAATACCTGTAGAATATACATAGTTATCAAAAGCATCAGCAGAATCTGTTATATTGTCTTTTAGTTCAAATGTTACATATGCACCATGATGGTCACCGCGGCCAAGACTTACAACACCCTTGAATTCACCGCCGTCAGCACTCTTCTGCATCTTTTGAACAAGACTCGAATTACTTGTATTACCTACACCGCGTTCACCGTATCCGTTATAACCCACTGTGAATACTGTTGAATCTCTGTTCAAAATTGCTGTTGAATAAGTACCAACTTCTGCATCAAATGCATTATTAACACCGATAATCTTATTCGGTAATGTATTATTTGCACCGTTTGTACCTAAGTTACCATAATTGTTATAGCCCCAAGCATAAGCAGTACCGTCATCCATGATTACTATAGCACTATGAACACCGGCTCTTATCTTAACTGCCTTGTTTGAAAGACCTGCACCGAAGAAACCGTTACCATCTGTACTCTTAACCTTTATCGGATAGTATTGATAGTAATCGCTGCCTGTACCTTGTCCGAGTGCAGCATAGTAGTTACGTCCCCATGCATAGACGCTTCCATCTCTTGTCAATGCATATGCTGCATAAATGTTAGCCGAAATATCAATTACATCTTCAAGAGGTGAACCGTTATCAAGGACTACCTGTACAGGAGCTCCTGATTGAGTAACTGTTTTATCATTAATACCAAGCTCACCGTATGTATTTTCACCCCATGTCCAAACTGTTCCGTCTGCCTTTAGGGCGATTGAGAAGTAATCACCCGCATCAATCTTAGGGAATACAGCTGTTCCGTTGTCAACTGCCGACTGATAGTCTGCAGGAAGAACATTAACCTCTATCAATGCATATAAGCTTGTATCCTTATCTGCAACAACAATGTTTGCCTTACCTACGCCAACAAACGAAAGCTGGTTATTAAGTCCGACTGTAACAACGTTTGTATCTGTAGATGCGATTCTAAATGTACCTATATCTGTGATATGGTCTTCAAATACGTTAAAGCCCGAAACAATACTTGGTACAAAGCTTCTTGAAGGAGCACCTTCATATGTTGTAATTTCATTATTTGTTATACCGGTAAGCTTAATCTTTTTAGTACCGACAGCTGTAGGATAATTGCTGTTATCAAAACCGCCGTTACCGATTTGACCTTGAGTACCAAGACCCCAAGCATATACGTCACCGTCTGTTTTTATAACTGCAGAATGATTGCCGTTGTTACTTGCATCTGCCCAGATTACTCTGTCAAGATTATTAGTACCGTTTTCATCTTTAACGTTTGTAAACTTGCTTTCTGACAGATTTGTAGAACCTACGCCAAGCATTCCGTAATCGTTCTTACCTGTTGCAAGAAGTTCCTTACCGTTTTCCTTAATTGCAAATGTAGCTCTTGCTCCGCTGATACGGATTACATTATCTATATTGTTATTCTTTCTTGGCAAGCCGTCTGAATTAACAACACCAAGCTGACTGTCTACACCTTTACCCCAAACATATGTTTCCTTGTTTTCGGTAATTGCAAATCCACTGCCGTAACCCGCAGCGATTGCTACAACTTTATCATCAATAGAAACTTGAGATTTTGCTACTACACTTGTAGAAAGCTTACTTGTACCGTGTTCAATACTGCCGTTATAACCCCAAGCATATACTCTGCCTGATTCTGTAAGAGCATAGCTTGTAGCATTTCTGCCACCTGCTATTGCTATTGCTCTTGATACACCTGTATATATAGGTGAAAGGATATAACCGGCACTACCGCTCTTGATTTGTCCGTTGTAATTCTTACCCCAGCCATATACGTCCATTGTATCTGTAATTGCAAGTGCAAATTCATCTACACCTGAACCGCCGACTGAAATATCAGTTACAAGCAAGCCGTTATTTACAAATGACTGAATCATTTGAGGAGTATTAAGCTGAACGCTTGTTACCAAGCCTTGACCAAGCTGTCCATAATTATTTACACCCCATGTCCAAAGATGTCCGTCAAAATCAAGCGCCATTACGAAATTATCGCCTACAGCAATCTTTTTAATATTTGACATAACCTTTCGAGGTTCTGTTTCCATACCGCCTGTGTATCCAAGGCCAAGTTGTCCTGAAGCATTATTACCCCATGACCAAACTGTTCCGTTTGCCTTTAGAGCTACAGTAAATGTTTGACCTGCCTCTACCATTGGATATGTTACGTATTCGTCTTTATCAGGCACTACTGAAACTAAGACATAAAGAGTATTAATTACATTATCTGCACTGTCTTTAATCTTAATTTGAACATATGTCTGTCCGACAGTTTTACCTGTTACTGTACCGTTTGAATCAACCGTTGCAACATTGCTGTCCCATACGTCAAATTCCTGACTGTATGTAGCTGCCGCATCAGCTGATGAGAATAGGTTAAATGAACCCTTAATATCAATTATATTACCAATGTTTTGCTGCTTGTCAATCTTAGCAAGTATTTCTCTTTCCTTGACTAAAATTGTAGGCTCTGCACCTATCATTTGTGCAACATTGATTTTGTCGCCTGCATTTTGCAATGCAAGCTGTGAAGAAGTATTATCACCAACTGACCAAACGCTACCGTTTGAATCAATATATAGTGAGTGTGCACCGTTTCTTGATGATGATGCACCTATTGCATCAGTTGCTGTTGTACCGTCATTCTTCGCAAATTCCGAATACGGAACCATTGAAGTTGAGTTGTCTTCAGAACCGTTTGCAAGTTGACCGTGGTCGCCTAAACCTGATATTTTAAGCTGGCTGTCTTTATCTATTGTATATATGCTGTCACCACCGCCGATTATCGCTGTATTATCACGTCCAAGCATTTCTGTCGGAGTTCTGAGCGTTGATGTATTATTCGGCGAAATTGCATAGTATGCGTTATTACCCCATGCATATGTCTTTGTTGAAGGCTTACTTGAAGCATCAAGAGAATATGTAACAGCTATACCGTTTTGGTTACCTGCACCGATTGCCATTACTCTGTTATCAAGCGGTACTAATGTATATACTGAACCTGACGTTCCGCCTGTTCCGTATTCATATGCATAGTTCTTACCTAATGCATATACAAGACCGTTTGAAGTAAGCGTATAAACCGTTGCACCTCTGCCGGCTGCAACATCTACCGCATTAACTGCCGGAGATACAACAGGAGTATTGTAGCTTGCGTCATTTGCAATCTTTAATTGTCTGTATTCATTTGAACCGAAACCATATACGTTACCGTTTGAATCAAGTGCAACAACAAATATCTTCTCATCATTCAATCCGCCTGCAGAAATTGCAACGATATTTTCAAGATATGTCTTATCTGCATTGCCTTGGTTCTGTTCACCCTTCAATACCTGTACCGGTACATTTGAGCTTACAGTTGTTCCGTTGCCAAGCTGACCGTTGTCATTTCTACCCCACGTCCAAACTGTTCCGTCTGTCTTTAGAGCTACCGCTGTCTGACCTGCTGCCGCAATCTTTATAATATCGCTTAAAGAGTCTATCTTTTCCGGATATACAACTGTTCCGTTTGATACACCGTTACCAAGCTGACCGTATGTATTTTGACCCCATGTCCAAACTGTTCCGTCTGCCTTTAGAGCAACAGTAAAGTCTGTACCTGCAGCTACCTGCGGATATGCTACACTTGTTTTTCCGACCGTCAAATCTGACGGACGTACTTCTACCTTAACAAGACCTGTTGTTAGAGGGTCGTTTGCAATAGATACTATAACATATGTTGTACCTACACCCACAGGCGTAATTTCACCGGTATCAGGATTTACAGTTATAATATTATTGTTTCCGTCATATGTCTGCCATAGAAGCTTAGCATCTGTCTTACCGCCGTTATTTGAGTTGAATACATTAAACGAATCAACTGACGGTGCCGGAATTGTTACACTTCCGCCATTTACCTTTAATGAATATAGATATTGACTCATTGTTAGGTAAGATGCACCAACTCTTACCGGAGTCGACTCATCTTTATTTGAACCGTTGCCAAGTTTATAGTATGAATTATTTCCCCAAGCCCAAACACTACCGTTTGACTTGATTGCATACATTGATTGACCCGGTCTTTCATCAGCTGTTACTGCCGCATTAATTATATCTTCAAGATATGTACCCTCTTCACCTGAGTCACCTGCAAGTACATTGCCTACTACACCGAATTTAGAATTCGGTCCTTGTCCTGTTGCATATATACCCGCTTGACCTGATGTATAAAGTCTTCCGTCTGTCATTAAAACAACCGAACTCAATGACGCATCTGCAAATACCGGAGATGCTGTAATTGTCGTTGACGGATAATTTATAAGTTTAATCAAGTAATCAGCGCCTATTCCGCTTGCTGATTCGACATGAACTTTTACAAGTTGTTCAAACTTATCATTACCTGATGTTGCGACATTATATGTATTCAAGCTTGCACCGGCATAGCTTGTATCATCGCCCTCTGTAAAGACAGTACCGTCAAGGGCAGTCATTTCGACATTATAGAATTGTACTGTTGCATTCTTGCTTGTCGCAAATACAACCGGAGTTGCCGAAACAGCACCAAGAGGCAATTCAACTTCATACAACGCGTCAGCATCTGCCGGAGCTTCATCACTTAGCACACCAAGTGCCGTTGACGCTTCACCGTTCTTCATCACAAGATTTACAGATACCTTTTTCAATGAAGTATCATCACTGTCATCGGCTTGCATTTCAATACTGTCTGCAGACATTGTTTCAATCGCCTGCTCATAATTATGTTTGCTGTAATCTGCGACAACTGTCGGTTTTGTATTAGTAGTTGAATTACCAAGACCTGTTGTACCGTAGCCTGCATAACCCCACATCATAACCAAACCGTCAGTTGTAATTGCAACTGCATTATGCCAACCTTGTTTTGCATACAATGCTTTCTTACCGTTTAAGTCAGCTTGGGTAGTTGTAATTCTGTCAGATGTTGTTCCGTTACCTGCTGAGCCATATCCGTTATATCCCCAAGATACAATTTGTCCGTCACTGCGAAGAACACTGCCGATATGTCCGATTGCGTCAGAATTAATTCTAACTGCACCGTTTAGCATTGAGTTATTCTTTGTGATATCAACCGGTACACCTGTTACATATGAATCGCTTGTATTCTTAGGATCTATTACTGACTTATAGTTTCTGCCCCATGTATATAGAGTGCCCTTTATATCAAGTGCCATTGAATATGATGCATAGTTACTGTATCCGCCTGCACCGATGTCTACGATAAAGTCACTGCCATTACCGTCGCCAAGATATGTGTTTGTATTATTGTTGCTATAACCTGTACCGACAACTCTCATAGCGACTGTCGAACTATGATCTGAAGTATCACCGTCACCAAGTGAGCCATAAATACCCCAACCCCATGCATAAACTTGACCGTCTGCCGTTAAAGCAAGGTTGTGATATGCACCGACTGCGATTTTTACGATATTTGTAAGAGGTACATTATTTGAATCAGGATCAGACTGATTTTCCTTTCTAAGTACCTGTTCAGGATGATCATGGTCACCGCCTGCAGTACCTATACCTAATTCACCGTGTGCATTGTAACCCCATGCCCAAACTGTTCCGTCTGCTTTTAGAGCTACTGTATGATAGAAACCAGGCTGAACTTGAGGGTATGCAATATAATTTGTACCTTGCGGTTCAACGTTTAGTTTGAAGAAACCTTCTGCCCCGTTTTTATCCGTTACAATAATATATGTTATACCTGTCTTTTTAGCTGTCACAACGCCTGTCTTTGCATCGACTGTTGCAACTTCTGTATCAACCGATTTAAAAGTCAAATCATCAGGAGTATATGCAGACGCTCTCAACAAGTTAAATGATGATACACCGCTGATACCGCTTAAATCAATCGAAAGAATATCTCCCTCTTGAATTGAAGTTACAATTTTACTTGTATTCTGCATCTTTAATGTGTCGTAATATATTACAACATCATTGTCAACTCCATTGTTTGTCCATGTTGCTGTCGAGATTGTAAGTTGTGGCTGACCCATATCAGATACTACCTTAACAGGCGCTTTTCTTCTATCAGTCGTACCGTCACCAAGTTGACCGTTTATGTTATAACCCCAATCCCATACAGAATAGTCTGATTGAACAGAACCCATATGGTATCCGCCTGCATATAGACTTACTGTATCCTCAAGGTAATCTTTCTTTGTTTCGCCTCCAACTACACGTGTTGCATATACATATGTAGCATCTGACTTGTCAAGACCTAATTGCCCGTATGAATTATTACCCCATGCATATACCTTTGTGAATGGATCGGCAGATGCATCTTCTATAACGCGAGCTGACATTTGCTGCATACCTGCGGCAATTTCAACCACGTCACTAAGCTCTGTTGATGCGTCTGTTTTTACAACTGTCGGTACATTTACAGTGCTTGCGCTCGTATCTACACCAAGCTGTCTTTGGGCATTATAACCCCATGTATATGCTTTTCTGTCAGTTGTTACAACGCCTGCCGATACACCGCCGGCTGTAATTTGTACCACATTTTGTAAGCCTTTGTCTGTATCACCATCGACACCTACAGGTCGAACCGGTGTTAAAGATGATGTGTATGATTTATTACCAAGCTGACCGTTAGAATTCTGACCCCAAGTCATAACACTGCCGTCTTTTCTTAGAACTACAGCGAAATCGTTAGTGCCGTTTACCCAGTCACCGCCTGCTGCGATTTGTATTACATCGCCCAAATATACTGTATATGCCAATCCGCCGCTTACTCTTACAGGAGCATTTGAACCGGTATTTGTGTTATTACCTAACTGACCTACATTATTTTGACCCCAAGTATAAACATTACCTTTTCTGTCAAGAGCCATTGCGAATGTAGGACCTGCTGAAATTTGAATAATATCCTCCAAATAAGTGCTTGAGCTATCCTGCTCACCTGTTACAACCTGCATAGGTGTCAAACAGCTTGTTTTACTTGAATCAGTTGGGTTACCTTTTACACCGATACCTAATTGACCGTAGCTGTTATCACCCCATGCCCAAACTGTTCCGTTTTCACGAAGTGCAAGAGCATAGTAACGATTACCACCGTCAAATGTACCTCCTGCTGCAACCTGTACTACATTTGTAAGGTATTGGTTACCTGTAGCACCACCCAATACTTGTACAGGAATAAGTGAATCCGCTGTACTGTTGTTACCAAGCTGTCCCGCAACATTGTAACCCCATGTCCAAACTGTTCCGTCTGCCTTTAGAGCTACTGTTGACGATTGCTTAGCTGAAACCATTGGAGTTGCTACTGCGTCTTTCGGCTTAACTTGTACACGAATAATACCTACAAAGTTTCTTGTAGGATCTGTATCACGAATTATTACAACACCTGTTCCGTACTTACCGTTTTGATTTGGAACAATTGTATTGCCGTTCTTGATTGTAAACAAAGTCTCGTCAAATGAAGAAATTTCAATATCCTTAGCATTTGAATATGAAGAACTCTTGTCAGTGATAAGGTTAAATCCGAAGATTTGTTCACCGATTAGCTTTGATGTGTCTATAACAAGCTGTTCATCTTCAGCGATTGCTTCACCGCCCGACAAGCTTCTAGGCATTGAAGAATTTTCATATTTGCGTACAGTAGTACCTGTTTCACTCTTCTGTACTTCTGCATATTGAATATCAAAGTTTGTTGTCGGAGGGTATCCGACACTTACCGGAATTGACGAATTTTCATTCTTTGAGTTACCAAGTTGTCCACTTGTATTCAGACCCCATGCCCACACGGTTCCGTCTGTACGCACGGCTGCACCGAAGTAACCGTTTTTCGAACCTACTACTTGTACGACATTCTTTAGATTCAATACATCCTGAACTTCATTTGTTGTAGTTTCTTTACCATTACCAAGCACACCATATCCGCCATATCCTAAGCTTGAAACTGTTCCGTCATCTTTTAGGATGTATGTATATCCGGTATT
>ERZ859776.115-NODE-115-length-55693-cov-5.124501_pt1 | contig 55693 bp, 70 predicted proteins | sample MGYA00509987_ERZ859776 | MGnify/ENA primary metagenome ERZ859776 (study PRJEB30046, sample SAMN00715146) | human gut metagenome | study: EMG produced TPA metagenomics assembly of the A metagenome-wide association study of gut microbiota in type 2... | reverse complement strand
TGCCGGATGCTTTGAATTTGGTAGTGAGAATGTACTGCTCATCATCACTGAGATAAAATTGCACCGGATTGGTGCGGTTTCTGTTTGCCATTGAGCCACGTCCTTTCTAAATTTTGGTACAAAAAAACTGCTGTAAAATGTTCGATTTTTACAACAGTCTGTTTCATGTTTTATTCAATTTTGGGTGTAATTACCCATAGCAAATTGTAGCAAAAGCGACAGGAAAGGTCAAGGTATTCCACAGGAAAATCGAATAAAAGAGGGTTAGGGATACTTCCCTATGGAAATTCACACGCATATACAATAGGAAAGTGTGGGGAATTTCGCCTGTGTCATGACACAGGCAGTGCTTGCTATGGTTGTTTTCGACACTCCCGGAGGGTGTGTCGGCTGTATTTAAGATTACTTAAGTTTTATGACACAACTAAGTCACAAGTCTGTAGTATAGTTATTAAAATGGAGGATTGTATCAATGCAGAAGATATTGATTGTTGAAGATGAGGAAGCAATAGCTAATTTAATTAAGATAAATCTTTCAGCGGAAGGATACCGCTGCACCTGTGCCTATGATGGAAAGACAGGCGCAGATTATATCGAAAGGGAAACTTTCGATTTGATTTTGTTAGACATCATGCTGCCGGAAATTGATGGTTATGAGTTATTGGAATATATTAAACCGAGTGGTACACCCGTGATTTTTTTGACTGCTAAAGGCGCTTTGAATGACCGTATCAGGGGATTAAAACTCGGAGCGGATGATTATATTGTGAAACCATTCCAGATAGGGGAACTATTGGCACGAGTGGAAGCGCTGCTTAGAAGATATGGGAAGATAAATAAAAAGTTGTCTTTTGGGGACATAGAAATTGATATAGTTTCCAGAACGGTCAGTAAATCTGGAGTGCCAGTTGAACTGACGGCGAAAGAATTTGATTTGTTAGTAGAGCTTGTACAAAACAAGAATGTAGCTTTATACCGGGAGAGATTATATGAAAAGGTATGGGGAGAGGTATTTATGGGAGATACCCGAACATTGGATTCACATATTCAGCGATTGAGGAGAAAATTAAATTGGGAGAAAGAAATCAAGACCGTATTCCGTGTGGGATATAGGCTGGAGGGAAATGAATGAAATTATTTCATAAAATATTTCTGTGTTTCATGCTGATTTTTGGAATTACTTTTCAGACAGCCGGTTTTTTATTGATAGATTTTGCGTCCAGGAATGCAATCAGTCAGGAAAAGAAATATGCTTTTCAGGATTTCCAGTACAATAAATACATACTGCAATCTATTCTTTATTCCGAACCCGATTTTTTTGAAAAGGAAGAAACTGAGCTTGCGGGTATTTCAAGTAATTTTACTGTTCCTATAGCTGTATATGGAATAGATGGAGAGTATCTTTTTTCCAATATAGCGATGCAACCGTGGGAACTTGATGTTCACGAAGAAGATGATGATAGGATATCCTTTCGGATTTGTGAAAAAGCGGGAGAAAGTTATATTTTTGTATATGATTATGTCAGACAGGACGAAAATAGCATGTATCTGATTACACAGACCGACATCAGTTCAGTGATAGATGCACAGAAAAGTATGATGGTCTATTTTCAGAAGTTATATATAGTTCTTTTATTTATCAGTTTTCCAGTGATATTCCTGCTGACAAAAGTAATTACAGCCTCCATAAAGAAAGTGGGAAAAGCAGCAAGGAGGATTGCAGGAGGGGAGTATTCTGAAAGAATCAGAACAAAAGGAAAGGATGAAATTGGTGAACTGGCATCTGATTTTAATCTGATGGCAGAGCAAGTAGAAGAAAAGATTGCCGAATTGTCAGATGTGGCAAGGCAGAAAGAAGATTTTACAGCGAATTTTGCGCATGAGTTGAAAACTCCATTGACATCCGTAATTGGCTATGCAGATATGTTGTACCAGCGTGATTTGCCCAGGGAAGAAGTAAAGAGTGCTGCCGGATATATATTGAATGAAGGTATGAGGCTTGAGTCTCTGTCGTTGAAATTGATGGATTTATTTGTGCTGGACAAGCAGGACTTCTTCTTAGAACCGTTATCTGTACAGGAAATGTTTGAAAATTTGCGGCAGGGCATAGAACCTGTATGCGAAAAGAATAGGGTGGCGTTGCATTTGGAATTAGAAGAGAGTTGTATAGAAGTAGATTTTGACCTTTTCAAGACAATGATATTAAATCTGGTGGATAATGCAGTAAAGGCGGATTGCGAAGATATATGGATTAGAGGAAAGCAGAGTAAGAATTTTTATCAGATTATGATAAAAGATAATGGAAAAGGGATACCGGTGGATGAACTTGGGCGGATTACAGAGGCTTTTTATATGGTGGATAAGTCCAGATCAAGGAAACAGCATGGGGCAGGACTTGGAATGGCTCTGGTGGCAAAGATCGTGGAAATACATAGGGCAAAGATGAAAATAGAAAGTGATGGAAGAACAGGAACTGAGATTAACATAGCATTCCGTCTGCAGGAGGGAAAACTGGATGAATAAAGCATATAAATATACGCTTTTTACTGTATTTCTTTCTCTTGTTTTTGCTTTTGGCAGCATGGTAGGAATGAATTTTATCTTGGAAGCAAGGGAAAAACAAATGTTGACGGAAAATGGGAGAGTTGTGGTGGAAGCACCTGTCCGGGCATGGCAGAAAGAGGAGGATAGAGAGGAAAGAGAAAACTTGGGAAATTCTGATCAGGAAAACTATATACTTACAATGGAACAAGTAGCAGAGGCAATTGGCAGTTGGAACAGCCGGACGGGTGAGACTGTGCATAATCCGGTGGTGGGACAAATTTCCATGGCGGAGGCAATACAGAAAGGGGAAATGTGGTTGTCAGATATGGGGATAGAAGCAAACGAACAGGAATCGGATGTACATTTTGTGAATGCCACATTGGGTGTTCCAAAGCAGAATGAATTGTCCGGTCAATTGGAGCCATATTATAGTTTCTGGACGGTACAGTTTTCGGGTGAGGTAGTGAATGCGATATTGTATATCAATGCTGTTACAGGGAAAATACTGGGTGCAGAAGTTTCTTTATATAGGAATTTGCCGGATAAGTTGCCTGTTGAGAAGCTAAGTCTGTTTGTGGAATTGGCAGGATTGCAAGAAAGTGATACGGAAACAGTATTTGACCCTGATGGAACATCAGCATTTTTGGAGATGGCCGACAGTCGGTTATGTGCAGAGATGGAATTTCAGCGCAGGCAAAATGGATATTTCGACTTGACCCAATACGGACAGGACAGTATGGGCGCCAACCCAGATCTATATTATAATGAATATGCGGTCATTACTTATAAATTAGCGGTAATAGGAGAATAAAATTTCTTAAAGAGAATATATTTTACAACTTTAACACAACTTTGCCGAAAGTAAGTCACAATACCCAGATAGGATGTAAATGTATCCTGTCTGGGCATTTTTGATTTTGCGACGATTTATCAAGGCAAACGGGTTGGAAATAGGCATAAGGAGGCATGGAAATGGAGTTACAGGTAAAACATCTGTGTAAACGCTATGGGAGAAAAGAGGCGCTTCAGGATGTCAGTTTTACGTTGCAGAAGGGCATCTACGGACTGTTAGGCGAGAACGGAGCGGGGAAAAGCACACTCATGCGGATGATGGCTACTGTGGATTTCCCGACCAAAGGAGAAATACAGTATAATGGAAAAGATATCTTTGCGATGGATGAGGAATATAGGGGTCTGATTGGATATATGCCTCAGAATTACAGTGTCTATCCCGGATTTACCGCAAGAGACTTTCTGGAGTATATGGGAGTTTTGAAAGGAATCCCAAAAGGTAGGCTTGAATCAAGAATAAATGAAGTCCTGGAATTTGTAAACCTTTCAGATGTTGCAGGGAAAAAGGTAAAAACCTTTTCTGGGGGTATGAAGCGCAGGATTGGGATTGCACAGGCAATCATCAATGAGCCGGAGATATTGATATTTGATGAACCCACTGCAGGTCTTGATCCTACGGAGCGTATTCGATTCTCCAATATTATCAGTGACATGGGAAAGGACAAAATAGTTCTGTTGTCAACCCATATTGTCTCTGATATTGAGGCAATCGCAAATGAAATTGTGGTAGTGAAGAAAGGGAACATTTTGAAGACAGGAAATGTGAATGAGATTGTCAAGAGTGTAAAGGGACAGGTATGGGAGACGGTTGTAAGTCATGAAGTGTACCAAAAATTGCGAATGGAGCGGGCGGTAATCCATTTAAAACAGATGGGGAAAGAAGTGCAGGTGCGTTTTGTGGGAGAACAATATCCTGGTGTGGAGAATTATCAGGCAGAGCCGACATTGGAAGATTACTATATCTTTGCAGGTGGCGCTAATGCTTAGTAAATGAGATTTATAATAAATAATTTTGAAGTAAACGGAGGCAGTGAAAAGCGATGAAGAGAAAAAAGATATTTTCAGGGTTGGTATTATTTGCAATGGTTATGAGCATAACCGCCTGTGCAATGGGTAAAGACGATACATCGGAAGTTCAGATTATGCAGACGGAATCAATTTCTACAGAAAAGGGAAATGATGAGCAGAAGGAAACGACTTCACATGATACTCAGAACAGTGAAATGCAAGATAATGAAAATCAGGCGACAGAGATGCAGCAGTCTGAAAAACAGGAGCCACAACAGCTCGAAACGCGGGAATCACAGCAGCAGGTGCAGGATGAGGCAGATGCAGATTTGGAAGAAAGGCTTGCTCAGTATCGTGAGGAAAGGGAAGGTATGACAAATGTTGCAATGGGTAACGGAGTGTCAGGATACGGTGCCCCCAATGCAGATAATTTTGGCTTTCAGGCAGATACAGCGGATTATATGCAGAATTTTGATTCCAGAGAGTTGAATAAGGCTTATGAAACAGCAAAAAAATATGTGACAGAGACTCTGGCAATTTCTGTTGAAACAAAGGCAGTTGTATATCCTTGTATTGATTCAAGAATTACCGAAATATATGAAGCAGAGGATAAGGGTGTGGCAGATGGCTATGATTCAAAGAATATTTTTGTCTGTGAATACTGTGATAATGGAACTTGGCAGTATTTAATTCTTGTGAGGGATGGAAAAGACAGCGGCTGGAGTGTAATTCATCATGGCGGTTCTTATAAGGAATAATGGAGGACTGAAAATTGAAGGACTTAATCAGACTGGAATATAAAAAAATGTGGAATGGGATATCCTTGGTTTCCCTTGTGGCATTAAGTATCCTTACCATACTTTTTGCTATTGTTACACTGAATCTCCAGTACAGAACCATAGACTCAGATGGAAATATGGTAAAAGGACTGGCTTCATTCCGGACATTAAAAGAGGTATCAGAGGATTTGGAGGGGGTACTGAATGGGGAGTATATCCGGGGATTGATTGAAAAGTACGATGCTAGTTATGATAAGGCATATCTGGCTGAAAATCGAGGCTTTTTGGGAACAGGAGGCATGACAAAATATATCGTGTCTAATTATGTGATCAATTACGCTTATTATGGTCCTTATATGTCTAATGGAAATGAAAAAGTAGGGCTGGATTACGATTTTTTGGATTCCGAGGAAAACTTTTACCATAAATATAAAGAGGCGGTACTGGAGCAGCTTTTGTATGTGAATGAAGAAAATGGGTTGTTCCCGTATTCGGCGAAGCAGACTTCTATATTGGGGCAGAAGATCCAGAATATAAAAACTCCTTTCCGGATTGCCTACCACACGGGTTGGGCTAATGTGTTTGGGTATTTTGGTATGGAATATCCCGTCTTTTTTATCATTCTTGCATTCTGCTTGTCTGGATGTTATGCGAAAGACAGCACAAATGGTATGGATGAACTGACGCTAGCTTCTATATGTGGAAGAAAAAGGGACATGCAAGCAAGATGGATTGCAGGAAATCTGTTTGCTGTCGCGTCCTACTTGATTTACGTTGGGATACTTATTGTGGTACATGGAGGGATAGCAAGTCTTCATGGTCTGGGAGCTTCTGCACAGACGTTTTGGTTTGAGTGCCTCCATAATTTCAGCGTAGGGACTGCACTGCTGATTGTATTTTTTTGTGGGTTGGCAGGAGCATTGGTTATGGCAAACTTAGTGATGTTCTTGTCTATAAAGATAAAAAATGCAAAGATTGCTGCGGTTTTAGGCATTATTGCAGTGGTTCTGATGTTCCGGCAGGCATCCACATATAGCCAGATTAAAATGTTCAATCCGCTGCAGTTTAAAGAGAGTGCATTGTTGACAGATTTTCTGTTTATTGGGAATACAATGATTCCATATTTTGTAATAGCCCTTTTCTTAAGTGCGTCATATATAGCCGTTTTGTGGCTGGTTCTACGGCTTTCCTATAAAAGGTATCGGTTGAATTAATAGAGAGGCGGCACAACATAATGTCAATGTAGAAAATGAGGTGACGTAAGATGATAGAAATTATAAAAATTGAGAGCAAAAGGATTTTAAGTAAAGAAAAGTTCCTGTTGTTTCTGGCAATTGTGTTCCTGTTTTCTGTTTGCAGCACATATATCTCCCTACGAGGTTATATGGTGCCGGATATAGATGGGATTGCTATCACCTGGCAAGAAAACCTTGCTCATGCAAAGAAAAACCTGCAGGGAAAAAACATAGACCGGGAGTTGATTGAGTCTGTACGGCAGCGGGAGAATTTTATCTATGTTGATGAAAACAGTCTGGAAGAGATTGTCAGGTTAAACTATGAGGGGGAATCCATTCGAAAATTGACAGATGCGGAAGTAGGCAGTTTTTATCAAACACGCCTTTCAAGAATCAGGACTATGTTGGAAGAAAACCAGTATATACAATATACGCAGGAAGAAGAGGATCATTTTTTGCAGAAGGCGAAAGAGCTTTCCGAGATACCCTTTGGCTATGCAGAGGGATGGAAAACATTGAATAGGGATATGGGAATATTTGTCCCATTGTTATTCATAGTTATATCAGTCCTGCTGCTTCCGCTTTTTGGAACTGACCCGAAGGTAAGCATGAACGAACTGTATCGGTCATCCAAATATGGGAAGAACCCTCTGGATACGGCAAGGATACTGACGGCATTTATAGTGGGGATAGCATTATACGCTTTGGGAATGATTTTGTTTTTTGCAATAAAGATGATGCCTTTTGGGCTAGACGGAGGAACTCAGTATATCCAGAGCAATATGACGACATTTTTTTCACTATATAATATTACATACCTGCAACAGTATTTCATTAACGTAACGATTGGTTGTATCGCACTCTTGTTCGTTATTTGTCTGCTTCTCTTCATTACGATAGTTATGGAGAAAATAATGAACAGTGCGGTAGTGTTTACATTTTTTTGGATTACGTTATTACTTTTTGATCAGATGTATCTATGGCATGTAAACCATTATTTTGCAAATTTCATGCCATTAAGAATGACTTCTTTTTCACATTATTATATTGGCAATGAGATATACAGGATATGTGGATACACGCTATCATGCATGACCTGGAGCATTTTGTTATCAAGTCTGCTTGCAGGAATTCTATTGTTATCGGCGATAGGATGGGAAAAAGTGAAGAGGAAAAAAGGATTGTATTAACCCTAAGAGCGGGTTTGAAAAAAGGGAATAATTTACGAGGAAAAACGGGGATGGTAGACAATGATGGAAAAACCAGGAGGGGAGAGAGAAGAAAGAGAAAGCAGTCAGGAAATGGGCTATTTCTTATTGTTCTCATGATACTTTTGGCTATACTTACATCCTGCATTAGAAATATGAAAGCGGAATTGGAAGAAATGCAGATCATGCTGAAGCGAATAGAGGTCTTACAGTATGGAAACTGTGTAGCAAGGAGTCGGAAAAGATGGGCTTTTAATGAAATAGAGCAGCAGATTAAAAAGATTTGGACTTATGAAAGACAATGGATGAAAGTAGGGGGTGAGCTTTTGTGGATAAAGTGAATTTAGCAACATTATGTCTAAACCTTTATGAAGGAATGGAAGATTGTTTTGCGGGGTGTAGTTATTCTGTTAAGCCGATGCCAAAGGATGAAGCGTTTAATAGGGAAATAGTCATTGGGGAATACATATATTGCGCATTACAAACGATAGTGAGAGAGATGATACGAGTATTCGGTAAACAGAATAATGAAATTACAATATCAACCTATCGAGCAGGAATTGTGATTCTGGGACTAGAGATTTCAAATAAAGAGTTAACGGATTTGTGTTTGTCAGATGGAAGTAAATTCATTATACAGCAGTCAAGGCTTGGTCTGGCACTGGCATTTCTCAAGCTGGAGCAAGTAAAAATAGAGCAGTTTTTTGGAGCACATGGGGACGGGATTGCATTTGGTTTATCAAGTTAAAGGACAATACTATATGAAATTTCACTGCAGTTACTTATGAAATAGAGACATCTTTAAAATCCAGTTAAAAATAAAGGAGAGGCCATGAATAAGTTGATTAGTGATCATGAAGATGAAAAAGTAGACGAGTTGATCGGAAAAGTGCTAAACGAGAGAGCAAAAAAGATAAATGTACCGGATGGAATGAAAGAAGAAATTGATGAAAGAATAGGGAGGACGTACACTATGCGTAAAAATGTAAATAAGAAAATAGGCGTCTACATATTGACAGGAATTATCTTAATTGCAGTCATTATTGCAATAACAGTAATCACAATAGGGAAAAAGATCCCGCAAAGCAGCGAAGTTTCCAATCCAACATTTACCGATGAGAATGGTGAGGTATATGTTGCAGCTTTTTTAAAAGGTATGACAGAAAGCACAATAACCGTAGATTTGATCGAGTTCATTACGGATGATAATGAGGAAAGGATAAGGGAACTGAACATTATGGAAGATGATATGCCGGATGGTTACTATATATATAATCCGGATGAACAAACCGTTGTATGGGAATTAAATATGCAAACAGTATATAAGTTTATTGACTGGAATGGGGATTTTACAGGCTCCGAATATCCGGAAGAATATACTACGACGGATGTTCAGGAGTTCATGAAATACGTTGAGACATATGAAGATGCTGCACCTGGGATGCCCTTTTTCTTTCAAGTGGAGGATGGTGTAGTAAGACTTGTCTTGGAAAAAGCTATTGCATAGCATAGTGATATAAGTGCGTTTGGCAATATACCTGTTATGGCAGTAGGGGATGATAGGAGATGATTATTTTGGGAAGATAATGGTTCTGACGTTTAATGATAACGAAGAAGATCTGTTTCAACGCATTATGTCCTATGTTAATATAGGCACAAAGTGTTTGGCGGTTGTAGATACTCATAAAAATATTTTAAGGTTCGGAGAATTAGAGATTAACGAGAGCAAACGTATCATAACTAAGAAAAACTCAGAAATTGAATTGACCTTTATTGAATTTGAGATTATCTTACTGCTTGCTCAAAATGCTGGAACGATTTTCAGCAAAGAGCAAATCTATGATATTGTCTGGAAAGAACCATATTCCGGTGACTATAATATTGTTATGAGCCATATCCGGAACATCAGAGAAAAGATAGAGGATAATCCGAGTAAACCGTTCTATATACAGACGGTATGGGGAGTAGGTTATCGTTTTAACAAAAATTTAAGCAGTGGTCTGTAGGCGAAAATACAGATCACTGCTTATCTTTCTTCTTTGATGCCCAATAGATATTCACAGGATACATGGAAAAAATCTGCCAGGGCAACCACTTCATAATCCGGGACAAAGCGTGTCCCCTGTTCAATCCGAAGAACAGTCAAGTCATTAAATTCATATCCGGCAAGCTGGAGCTGTTCTGCCAGTGCTTTTTGCGATAGCTGCCTTTCGGTTCGCAATTCCTTTACTCTCTGACCTATCAGATTTTTGGAATTGTTTTCTTTATTCCAGTAAATTTTCAAATCATCACCAACTTTCTAAAGATGAAGTGCCACATGATTGATTTTACGGAATAATCTTGATAATATACTTCTAAAGATGAAGTGAACGAAAATAATGTTGTTACAAATAATTTGGGGATTGATAATACTGCCTGTAAAATGCAATACTTATTGATAGGGAAAGGTGGATACAAAATGAACGAAGTATTTGAAAAGCTATCTGATGTTTTTGAGGAGCTTCGAAGTGAAGCAGACGAACGTGAGTATTCCATACAGACAGAGGAAACAAAGAAAGCTGATAAGGAACTGAAAAAAGCAAACCGGGAATATGAAAAATTCTTATCTGAGCTTTCTGCAGAGCAGAGAATTTTTTTGGAAAACTATATGGATATTGTAGATCATGCACACTTTCAGGAGCAACAGAGAGCCTATTATCAGGGTATAGTAGATGCAGTACAGATACTTGCCGGATTGGGGATTGTTAAAGAGAGTGTTAAGGTAAAAGAGTTATTGAATACAATAATGAAATAAGTAAGCAGGGTGGAGCGTCCGATCATGGAACTTCCACCCTGTTTTTCTTCAGAATAATTCAGAAATAATCCAGAAAAAATCGAAATCTTTCTGCTATTCTGTCTCATGGGTTTTATATGTACGAAGATAGGCTTCCACAAGTGCAAGAATAGTGGTGATCTGATCGTCCGTACATTCTGAAAGATAAACCAGCAGCCTTTGGTAATCCAGATTATCGGTTGGAGCTGCCGGATAAAAAAACGGATCAGCAGAGATATGTAAAGCACGAATGAGTTGTCCGAGTTTTTCAAGACTTGGAACATTGCCATGATTTTCAATCTCTTTGATATATCTTGATGAGACACCGGATTTTTCGGATAACTCATCATAAGTCAGCTTTTGGTCTAATCTGGCTTTCTTCAGGCGAAAACCCATGTCTTTATCAATTTTCTTAGATTTAGCCATGTCATGCACCTCCGTATATAGTGTATAGTTCACCATTTAAAAAGAAAATGAACTAATAACGCACTATATCAGAGGGATATAATGCACTTGAATAAAATAAGTAACTTTGGATATTGCATATAAAAAAACGCAATATTCAAAGGTTTTTTCTCATGTTTTTATCCTTTGAATGTGTTTGGGAGAGTTATGGATTCTGAACCGTTGAAAGGATATTTTTGTATTTGGGAAATATTATCCTGCCCATTGCGTGGAAGGACAGCTAAATAGGTCGCATTTTAAGTAATGCGGCAAATTCTACAATTGAAAGTGCATTATATACACTCGTAGAATGTGGAGAAAATTTAATATCAGATATGAACAGCGTCCTGTGGGTGTGTGCCTGCGAGGACGTTTTTTGTATACAGAAAAATTTCTATAAAAATTTTTCAATCCACCCGAACATCTCCCCGGTTTCATTTGGGAGATACACCGGAAGGGAAAAAGGCAAATGCCTTGTCATTCGGAACGGGAGGAGGTGAACTCGTATGGGGCAACCTTCTTCTAAGGATGAAATGACTGTCAGGCATCAGTTTGACCGTTTGTGCCAGATGGCATTAAAAGGTGAAGCTGTCAATTATTACAAACACATGGACTATCGCAGAAAACACGAAGTCACATTCTCTGAACTGTCAGAAAAGGAGCTGAGCAAATTATTTACTATGGATGAGTACGGAACAGAAAATCATCATTTTGAAGTGCATGGCTATGATATTGAAGTAAAAAATACTTTGATTGCGGAAGCATTAAAAGAACTTACGGAAAGAAAAAGAAATGTTATTTTACTTTCCTATTTCATGGAGATGAGCGATGCAGATATTGCAAGAGAAATGAATCTGGTTCGCAGTACCATTCATGAACACAGAACACGCTCACTGGAAATTTTGAGAAAGATTATGGAAGGATTAGCAGATGAAAAGGATGTCTAAAACCAGAAACAAAGAAAATTTGTTGCCTTTCCATATTATAAAGGCAGCATCAGAGGGCGATGTGAGTGCAATCAATGCCGTGTTAAAACATTATGAAGGGTACATAATCAAATTGTCCACAAGAAAGCTGTATGACGAAAGTGGACAGGTACATTACTGCATTGATGAAACTCTGAGTCGCAGATTAGAAACAAAGCTGATCACAAAGATATTGGCTTTTGAAGTTGCATAACAGGCGGTTAGCATTGTCCCTTTCCATTCGCTGATTGCTGCGTATGCACCCTGTACTTTGACAACTGAATATTTTTTGCATACAGGACGTGAGGATATGTGGAGCCACTAGGTAGGTTCGCAAAGATATGCCTGCTCTTTTTAGAGTGAACGTGAAGAAGTGTTGAAACATGACATTGAAGCAAAGGTATGGAGCGAGAAAAATCTGACAAAATGTGTGGCAGTAACACAGGGCGATGAAGCATATCTGTAATAATGATACTTCCGGATTGTAAAAAGATTTGCAGTCCGGTCAATTTGAATGACGGTGCAAGACCGATGTGGGCAGAGTAATGACCTGCCACCTGTATGGATTTTTTTGTTATCTGCTGATGAGAGATAGGAGCTGAGTTTCTATTTGTCATGGGCAGATAATGTGCTGCCTATTTTGAAGATATGGAGGTGTTCATAATAGATAACATAGAAGCAAAAATGAAGGGAAAGATGGTTCCGATTTGGGAAAAATATATGTTAACGGTCGATGAGGCTGTTCAATATTTTGGAATTGGTGAAAAGAAGATAAGGATGCTGATTTCTGAAAATACTGATACTGATTATTGTTTTACGGTGCAGGTTGGGAATAAATCGTTGATTAATCGGCATAAATTTGAAGAATTTCTTAATCAAACCACTTCCTTGTAGAAATGAAAAATACGAAACTTTATCACTTTAAAGTGGTAAATGCTGCCCTGGTATGATATAATATGGTTGTCGTGCTAGGGCTTCTTCGTAGAAAGGAGCAAAGACGTTTGAGTGAAAGAAATCGCAATCAGAAAAGACGTGATAAAAAAGGACGTATTTTACGAAACGGAGAAAGCCAGCGAGCGGATGGAAGATATGCATTTGTTTATACAGACTGCTTTGGAAAACAGAAATTTCTTTACAGTTGGAAGTTGGAATCGACAGATCCTCTTCCGGTAGGAAGAAGACCTTGCCAGTCACTTAGAGAAAAGGAAAAAGTCATATTAAGGGATATAAATGATGGCATTACTCCTTATGGTGATAATTTGACAGTTCTTGAACTGGTAAAGAAGTATATAGGGCAAAAGACAGGTGTTCGTCATAATACGAGAGCAAATTATAATTTTGTTATCAACATTATTAAGAAAGAAAAATTTGGCACATTAAGGATTGATAAAGTAAAACTATCCGATGCAAAAGCGTGGTTGATTAAGCTCCAGGCAGATGGCAGGGGATACAGCACCATTCATTCAGTCCGAGGTGTGGTAAGACCTGCGTTTCAAATGGCTGTAGACGATGATTTAATTCGAAAAAATCCGTTCGAGTTTCAACTATGTACAGTAGTTGTAAACGATAGTGTAACAAGAGAAGCCATAACCAGAAAGCAAGAGAAAAAGTTCTTGGGATTTATTAAGAATGATGAGCATTACAAACGATATTATGATGGTATGTTCATTCTTTTTAAAACAGGACTCCGTATTTCGGAGTTTTGTGGATTGACACTTTCTGATATTGATTTTGAAGAGAAACACATAAGTGTAGACCATCAGCTTCAAAGAACCAGAGATATGCAATATATCATTGAGGATACCAAGACAACGAGCGGAACCAGAACGATTCCTATGACGGAAGAAGTGTATGAGTGCTTCAAACGCATTGTAGAAAACCGGAAAAAGCCAAAGAAGGAACCGGCGATAGATGGATATAAGGGATTTTTGTTTTTAGACAAGAAGGATATGCCGGAAGTCGCATTGCATTGGGAAAAGCATTTTGAATGGGCTTTAGCAAAACATAATCGGATCTATAAAGAACAGTTGCCAAAAATCACACCGCATGTTTGCAGGCATACGTATTGCAGTAATATGGCAAAAAGTGGAATGAATCCGAAAACGCTTCAGTATCTTATGGGACATGCTGATATCGGTGTTACGTTAAATACCTATACGCATCTGGGAGCAGAGGATGCCAGGGAAGAACTTGGCAAATTTGCAAAAATGGCTTAAAAAATAAAAAATATACATACAACTAAAAGAAAACCTAAGTGAAAAAGCCTTTAGTAAAATGAAAAAATCCAGACATTTTACTAAGATTTTTACTAAATTTGGATGACAAAATATACGAACTTATGCCACGATATGCAACAAAAGTGCATAAAACACTCTATCGGGATAAATCTTAGAAAGTGGCGTAAAATCAAGGAAAATCAGTATTTTCAAGGAGTTTTTAAGGCATGATAAAAATATTATTTGTTTGCCACGGCAACATCTGCCGTTCCCCAATGGCAGAATTTATTATGAAGGAGCAGCTCCGCAAGCTGGGGCTGGAAGAGGAGTTTTATGTGGCTTCTGCCGCGACAAGCTCGGAGGAGATCTGGGATGGAGTAGGCAATCCGGTGTATCCGCCGGCGCGGGCTGAGCTTGCGAAGCATGGCATTAGCTGTGGGCAAAAGCGGGCAGTGCAGCTTGTAAAGGAAGATTATGAGAAATACGACTATCTGATCGGTATGGAGCAGATGAATATCCGCAATATGATGCGGATCTTGGGCTCTGATCCGGATCACAAGGTATATCGGCTGCTGGATTTTACGGATGAACCGGGCGATATTGCGGATCCGTGGTACAGTGGGAAGTTTGGGCTGACCTATGACCAGATTGACAAAGGCGTTTCCTATCTGATCGGAGAACTGCAGCAGAAGCTGTGGGATGTTTAATGGTAAAATCTGACATAAAACAGGGCAAAATTGGCTTAAAATCTGCCAATATACCATCTGTTCAAAAGGAATACTTTATGCTATTATTGCTTCGTATGGCGATTGTGCCGGGATTTGAATGGAGTAATATTGTATGGAAATGTTAATAGATGTAATTTTGGATACTTTGCTTGACGCAGCAAAGTTATTTCCGTTTTTACTGCTGACCTATATTGCGATGGAGCTTTTGGAGCACCATGCAGGGGATAAGTCAGTGGCATGGCTGAAAAAGTCAGGAAAGCTGGGACCGGTGATCGGAGCGGTAACGGGACTGTTCCCACAATGCGGATTTTCGGCAGCAGCTTCCAATTTGTTTGCAGGCCGCGTGATCTCGATGGGTACGCTGATCGCGGTTTATTTATCAACGTCGGATGAAATGCTTCCGATCCTGATTTCTGAAAAAGTACCGATGCATGTGATCCTGTCTATTTTGGGAGCAAAGCTCATCACAGGTATTGTGGCAGGTATTTTGATCGATACGGTTGCACACTGGCTCAAGAAAGACAAAGATAAAGAATATCATATTCATGAGCTTTGTGAACATGAGCATTGTCACTGTGAAGAAGGCGTGCTTCGGTCAGCACTTCGTCACAGTCTGCAGATTTTATTGTTTATCATTGTTATTACTTTTGTGATCAATTATTTTATGACATATATCGGGCAGGCGGGTATAGAATATGTGACGATCGGAGAATCCTATGGCGTGATCCTGCTGGCATCACTGCTTGGACTGATCCCGAACTGTGCGGTTTCTGTCGCACTGACACAGCTTTATCTCGGTGGCATGCTGGGAGAAGGAGCACTTCTGGCAGGGCTTCTGGTTGGTGCTGGTGTCGGTATTTTGATCCTGCTGCGTGTCAATAAGCGTCCGTTAGAGAATGTGAAGGTGATCGGTCTTCTGTGGTCGATCGGATTTTTGGTAGGATGTCTCGTAAAAGCACTTGGCATTAGTTTTTAATATAGAAAAAGATAGCGCGGTGCATTTGACGACCGCTAATCAGAGACGAGATTCGCAGTGCGTATCTCGTCTCTGTCGTTATACATCCGTGATTTCAAGTATACAGTCACAACTATCTGCACAAACTAAAGTATCTATGGAACGGAAAGAAGGCAGAAAAGGTGACAGATGTTTACGTGGTATTAAAGGAAAGTGTGCAGGTGAAGGCGGATATTGTCCGCGTGGACGATGTGGCACAAATTTATACCCGGAAAGACGCTTTAAAAACAAGGCTTAAAGAGGTGTTTGTCCATCAGTTCCGGCGGAAACAAAAGAGCAGGGGAAAGCAACGCGAAGTGATCGGAGCACTTTACGTGCTGGAATGTATTGGGAAGGCCTGCCCGGACTGCTGTGTACATCTGCTGGGAGAAACGGATTGTCTGGTGGAATGGGTGCAGGAGGAAAAAGCACCGAGGTGGCACAGGATCGGGCAGGTGTTTAAGATTGTCTTTGTAGCACTTTTATGCTTTGCGGGCGGTGCGTTTTCCATCATGGCATTTCACAATGATATTTCCATAACAGATCTGTTCAGACAGTTATACGAGCTTGTCATGGGTGAGAAATCCTCCGGCTGTACAATACTGGAGATGGCTTATTCCATCGGGCTTATGGTTGGCATTATTCTTTTTTATAATCACATCGGAAAGCGGCGGATCACACAGGACCCGACACCGATCGAGGTGTCTATGCGCAGCTATGAAAAGGATCTGACAGAAGCGATGACATCTGCCTGGGGCAGGGAGGAGAAAACGATCGATGTGGATTAAAGAAATTGTGATCATTCTGTTCGGTCTGGCAGGTGGCTGTGTTGTGGCAGGCGGTGTTTTTACAGTGTTTACAGCGGTCGGTCTGATCCCGCGGTTTGCGGAGCAAACTGGCAGTGCAGACCATATACTGCTGTATGAAAATATGCTGATCCTTGGGACTTTGGCAGGACTTATAACGACCGTGTATTACGATACGATCGCTGCACCGGTACAAAACAGTATATCACACGGAAAAGTCAGCCTTGGCTTATTCTTGACAATTTTGCAATACTGCATTTTGAGCTTATACGGATTCTTCACGGGAAATTATGTCGGTTGTCTGGCACTATCCATTGCTGAAATTGCGGATGCACTGCCCATTATGGCAAGGCGGTTTTCCATGAAAAGAGGAATTGGAATTGCACTTTTGGCTCTGGCAGCGGGAAAGCTGGCAGGTTCTTTGTATTATTATTTTCATGCATTGTTTGAAACTGCTTAGAAGCGCACATACTACAAGGGAACAAGATTACAAAACGGGAAAATACAGATAGAAAACAGATGTAAAAATGAGCGAAAGAGCGGGAAAGGAGCGAAAACAATGGATCATAATTCACAGATCAGAAATGTGTATACGGCTGCGGGCATGCAGGAAAACCGGAAGCTGGACGCAGATACGAACGGCACAACGGCGGAGGAAGCGGAAGGCAGTGCTTATCCGGAAAAAACAGCAGATGAGAAGAAGGAGCAGGAAAAGCAGGCATACCAGGAGTATATGAAGGAGATCACGCCGAAGAAAAATCTGGCTTTGCAGATGCTGAAAGCCTTTCTGACAGGTGGTGTGATCTGTGTGATCGGACAGGTGATCTTAAATTATTGTCAGTCGCTTGGCATGGAGAAAGATATCGCAGGAAGCTGGTGCTCTCTACTGTTGATCCTGCTCAGCGTTCTGCTGACGGGCTTTAGTATATATCAGGTAATTGCTGCATGGGGCGGCGCAGGAGCACTTGTTCCGATCACGGGATTTGCCAATTCCGTGGCATCACCTGCCATTGAATATAAGGCGGAAGGTCAGGTTTACGGGATCGGTGTTAAGATCTTTTCCATTGCCGGTCCTGTCATTTTATATGGTGTTTTTACAAGCGGAATTCTGGGCTTTTTCTACTGGATCGGGAAGCTGCTGGGCTGGGTATAAAAAAGCGTTGCAGAAATGGTATAGAGGAACAGACAGAGAGGAAAACAGAGAGGAAAAACAGAGAGGAAAAACAGAGGGAAAAGGCAGAGAGAAAAGAGCAAGTAGGAAAGACTGAAATTGAAACAGAGAAAAAGGAAGGTGTAGGATGAAAAAAGCAATTTTTGAAATGGGTGAAAGCAGTGTGAAACTGCCAATGCCTGTTTATATTGTAAATGGGGCGTCAATCGCCGGGACAAAAGAAGGGCAGGGACCGCTGGGAAGCTGTATCGATCATGTACTGACAGATGACCAGTTTGGAGCGGACAGCTGGGAGGCGGCAGAATGTAAGCTGCAGAAAGAAACAGTAGCGATCCTGCTGAAAAAGACGGAGGTTTCAGAAAAGGAGATCCGCTATCTGTTTGCGGGCGATCTGCTCGGACAGTCCATGGCAAGCTCTTTTGGACTGGCTTCTTATGAGATTCCGTATTTTGGTGTGTACGGTGCCTGCTCAACCTGTGGGGAAAGCCTGAGCCTTGGTGCAATGACGATAGGGGGCGGGTTTGCTACGCAGGTTGTCTGTGTGACATCCAGTCATTTCGCAAGTGCGGAAAAGGAGTTCCGTTTCCCTTTGGAATATGGCGGACAGAGACCGAAATCTTCTACCTGGACGGTAACGGGAAGCGGGGCTTTCCTGCTGGCAACCGAGGTGAGTGATCCGATGGCACAGATCACAGGGATCACGACCGGAAAAGTCGTGGATATGGGTGTCAAAGACAGCATGAACATGGGATGTGCCATGGCCCCGGCGGCAGCGGATCTGATCTGGCAGCATCTGCAGGATTTTGAAAGGAAACCGGAAGATTACGACCGGATCATCACAGGAGATCTGGGAGAAGTGGGAAGTCAGGCACTGATCGATCTTTTGCGGGAGAAGAATGTTGAAATTGCGGGCAATCATATGGATTGTGGAACGACGCTGTTTGATATAAATGAGCAGGATGTAGGATCGGGCGGATCAGGCTGTGGCTGCAGTGCGGTGACACTTGCTTCTTATATTCTGCCAAAGCTGCAGAGCGGGGAATGGAAACGGGTTTTGTTTGTCCCGACCGGTGCGCTTTTGAGCAAGACAAGCTTTAACGAAGGCAATTCCGTTCCGGGTATTGCACACGGGCTGGTGCTGGAGCATGTATAAGATGTCAGGGGCAAACGCCCCGATATGCGCATAAAAGTCGGGGCATTTGCCCCGACATCTGTATGGGAAATTCCTATGGAATCTCCTATTTTATCCGGCATTATATTATGCTGCATCGTCTACGGTTCCAATTTTCATATACATGGAAATTAAGTAGAGACCGCAAAGACCGACTATTGCATAGATGATACGGGATAACCAGCTCATGCTGCCAAAGAGTGCTGCAACAAGGTTCCAGTCGAAAAAGCCGATCAGGCCCCAGTTGACTGCACCGATAATGACAAGTGTTAAAGCAATATAGTCTAAAGTTTTCATGGATAGCACCTCCTTTTTCTATAGTCTTTCCCAAAACACGCTTTCTATACGGTTTGATTTATGATATAATCATGATGTCGGGGCAAAAGTCAAAAAACACGACGTGCCTGCACGGAGCAATCCGTATGACATCAGGAAAAACAAACTATCTGCAACGTAGTTGCGGGTTTGCGAGTATGACATCATAAAAAAGGAAAATTCTTCCAAAGGAGCCAAACATGGAAAATCAAACAGAAAACAAAAAGAAAAATGCCGGTGCGCTCCGGTGCTATTTTATTGAGATTGTGGTCATTACGATCGCCTATCTGATCGAGGTAGTGAAAGGAAACCGGACAGCCGGATATGTTGTACTGGTATGCCTGCTTTTGTGGCTCCCGGCGATTGCAGCGATGCTTGTTTATTTTAAAAACAAAGATGCAAAAGCAATCCGCTATCTGTATGGATTTGGATTTCTGATTCCACAGGCGGTTTTAATGCTGACAGCCAACAATGCACTGGTATTTACTTATGCAATCCTTGTATTGGTTGTATGCAACATTTTTGAAGACCGGAAATTTGCGCTTATAATGGCGATTTCTTATAATATTATGAATATCCTGACGGTTGTATATCATATTGCGGCAGCAGGAACAACAAACGAATACATCGTGACAACAGAGATACAGATCCTGCTGATGATGATGTGTGGTTACTTCAATATTGTGGTATCCAAAACAGGTATGATCATTTCCAAAGAAAAGATGGCACTTTTAGATCAGGAAAAGCAACATGCGACAGATCTGCTTGCACAAGTGCTTTCCGTTTCTGCGGAAATGACAGAAAGCATTGGCAGCCTGAATGAAAAGATGCAGCAGCTCGGAGAATCGGTTGTACAGACCTGCGGTGCCATGGATGAGGTCAGACAGGGCAGCAATGAAACTGCACAGTCCATTCAGTCACAGCTTAGTATGACAGAAAAGATCCAGGGCAGGATCGAAGAAGTTTCCCAGACAAGTACGATGATCGGGAACAGTGTTGCGGAAACAAAGACCGCAGTCGGAAAAGGTGCGGATAATATGGAAAATCTGGAGAAACAGGTAGAACAGCTGGAGCAGGCAGGTGGACATGCACTGCAGAGACTGAACGAGCTGGACGAGTATACAAAGCAGATGCAGTCTATCACAGAGCTGATCAATTCCGTTGCCGACCAGACAGGACTGTTATCTTTAAATGCCAGCATTGAAGCGGCAAGAGCGGGCGAAGCCGGGCGTGGCTTTGCGGTTGTGGCTTCCGAAATCTCCACGCTGGCGAGCCAGACGCAGGAAGCAACCAAGAACATTGATGCCCTCATCAGTGATATCACGGATAAATTACAGGATGTCAGTGAAGCTGTCAGATCCTTTGCAGACGGTACAAAGCAGCAATATACCGTGGCACAGGAAACTGTACAGAGCTTTGGACAGATCGAGAAGGATACGGCACAGATCGAGCAGCAGGTCAGCCAGATGGCATCCGCGATCAACAGTCTGACAGAAGCAAATCATTCTATCGTGGAAAGCGTGCAGAATATTTCGGCGATCACGGAAGAAGTATCCGCACATTCCAATGAGACTTATGAGAGCAGTGAAAAGAATGCACAGATCGTGGAAGAAACCGGAAAGATTGCAGCATTTTTACAGGACAGAGCAAATGCGTTGAAGCAGTAAAGAGCGGATAAAAGAGGTGGGGAGTTCAGGTGGAAGAGATCATTGTTGCCATTTATTACATATTTGCGCTGGTTGTAGCAATACTTGTATTAAAATCATATCGAAAAGGAACAGAGAGTGCCAAAAAGCTTGGCATTGCCATGCTGATGAATTTCCTGATGATCGGTACTTATACACTCAATCTGACATCGGGTTATCTGATCATCAAATCGATCGGCTGTTCTCTGACCTTTACACTTATGGATCTGATGTTGTTTTTCTACTATGATTATGCGATGGCTTTTGTGGGATGGGAAAACCGCACACCGAAGTGGATCAAGATTGCATTTGGGGCTTATATTTTTATTGACGGTATTTTTATGATGATCAATCCGTTTGATCAGGTGGCAGTCTCCTATATGCATGAATCATTTGGAGACGGTTATATCCTGACCTATGTACCGCAGATCCCGTTCCACATCCATACGGCATTTGATATGATGATGATTGCGGCAACGATTATCCTGTTATCCCTGAAATGCGGAGAAACGCCGCGTGTATACAGAAAACGGTATTATGGTCCGATCATCGGAATGCTTCTGGCAGTTGTGATCAATTTTGTATATTTGGCGGGTATCATTCCGTTTATTATGGATCCGACGATTTTGCTGTATGTGTTTGTAGGATTTCTGCTGTATTTCTATACGTTCAATTATCTGCCGTCCGTCACGCTGACGATCACGCGTAACATGATCCTGGAATATCTGAAGGATCCGATCATTCTGTTTGACTATGAAGGCAGGCTGGCAGACCACAGTGCGGGACTGGATGAGCTGATGCCGGGCATGGAATTTAAAAATGGCTCCCTGACGATAGAAGAATTTATGCAGAAGCAGAAATTCATGGGAATGAACGGAACGGACATCAATCAGGAATTTGACTGGCAAACGGTTGAAAACGGTAAGGCAAAGACTTACCAGTGTCAGTTCTGCTGTATGAAGGATAATAAAGGAATGCTGATCGGAAAGCTGTTTGTGTTCCATGATGTGACCGCCAGCAGACAGACATATTTCGAACTGGAAAATTCCATGCTGTTTGATGTAGTGACGGGATTCTACAATAAAGAGAGCTTTTACACACAGATCCCGCAGTGGAGAAATCCGGAATTTTTCCCGGTTTCTTTTGCGGTCTGCAATGTAGATGGACTGCGTGCCATGAACGAGGCTTACGGAACGGTTTATGGGGATGGTGTCATGCGGCAGATCGCCCGTTATATCCGCAGAAGAGTGGGGAAGGATACGTTTTGTGCAAAGCTGGACAACGGCGATCTTGTAGTGGTTCTGGAAAAGACCAACAATCTGGATGCAGGGGATATCATGGAGGCGATCAAGGCGGAGATCATTGATTTCTATGATAAAATGCCTGTGTCGATCGAATATGGTATTGCAACTAAGGAAGAAGCAGATACTCCTGTAGAAAAGCTGATGCAGGATGCCAGATCGAATATGATGAATAAAAAGATGCTGAAGGAAAAATCCGCCAGCAGTTCTATTGTAAATTCTCTGAAGCAGACTCTGTGTGAAAGTGATTACCAGACAGAGGAACATGTAGAGCGTACAAGAAAGATGGCAGCCCGTCTTGGGAAAGAAATGGGGCTCCCTGATGCGGAGATCGGAAAGCTGGAGCTTCTGGCAGCGCTGCACGATATCGGTAAGGTAGCAATTCCACAGGATATCATTAAGAAAAAAGGAAAACTGACGCCGGAAGAGCGTGCGATCATAGAGCAGCATACGGTAAAAGGCTATCGTATTGCAAAAAGCTCACCGGAACTTGGCGATATTGCAGACGGCATTTTATGTCATCATGAAAAATGGGACGGAACCGGTTATCCAAACGGATTGAAGGGAGAAGAGATCCCACTGATCGCGCGTGTGATCTCAGCGGTGGATTCCCATGATGTTATGGTCAACGACAGACCATATCATAAGGCAATGCCGGAAAAGGATGCAATCGCCGAACTGCGTAGATGTTCCGGTACGCAGTTTGATCCACATGTCGTGGAAGTATTTACAAAGATGCTGGAGCGTGAAGATTTGCCGCAGCAGGAAATGGAAGCACTGGCAGCATCTTATACGGAGGCAGATACAGATGAGAGAACTGGAGTTTAAAATGGAACGTCCGGGATTGCTTGAGACCGGACAGAAGGTGACTGTGACAGAAGGTGTTCTGCCCAGCAGTTATTATTATACGATCGATCCGTCGCTGGCAATGTCAGCCAATATTCCATTCAGGGAACGCTTGAAAACAAAAGAAGGAACAGTTGTATCCATTGAGGAAAATGAACGCGGTTTCTATGTGGTTGTCAGCTTTATAGAACCGTGATCAAAATAGTATGTATAGGCACACAGTGCTTATTACACATAAAATTTGCAGTAGGAAAGGAAGATTGACATGAAAGTTATCAGTACAGAAAAAGCACCGGCAGCAATCGGACCATATTCACAGGGCATCATTGCGGGAGATTTCTTCTTTGCATCCGGACAGATCGCCATCATACCGGAGACAGGTGAGATCGCAGAAGCAACAATTGAAGCACAGACGGAGCAGGTTATGAAAAATATCGGAAACCTCCTTGCGGCAGCAGGCGTTGATTACAGTAAAGTCGTAAAGACAAGCTGCTTCCTCGCTGATATGGGAGATTTTGGTGCATTTAATGAAATTTACGCCAAATACTTTACTTCAAAACCGGCAAGAAGCTGTGTAGCAGTAAAGACATTGCCAAAGAACGTGTTATGTGAGGTAGAAGTGATCGCATACCTTGGCGAATAATTCATGCATTTATGGAAATCCTAAAGATGAGACAGGAATGTCTCATCTTTTTTCATGTGATAGGAATTTTGTCAAGGAGGTAACATATGTCATATATCAATGCATTCTGGGTAGGAGGTTTGATCTGTGCACTTGCGCAGATTTTACTGGAAAAAACAAAATTGATGCCGGGCAGGATCATGGTGCTGATCGTATGCCTTGGCGCTGTATTAAGCTTTTTCGGTATTTATGAGCCGTTTGCGGAATATGCGGGCGCAGGAGCCGGTGTCCCATTGCTTGGTTTTGGGAACGTGCTGATGAAAGGTGTGAAAGATGCAGTTGACGAATATGGTTTTCTCGGCATTTTTATAGGCGGCTTTAAAGCAGGTGCAGTCGGCTGCAGCGGTGCACTGATCCTGAGCTATCTGGCAAGTCTGGTATTTCATTCCAAAATCAAAAAATGATGCAATTACTGCATCATTCTTCGAATCCGATCTGCATATTGGCAAGTGCTTTTTTAATACCCTGATCCCAGAGCGTTTCAATAGACTTGTCCATGGAAAAGGTAGTCAGGGAAATACCAGTAAGGCATGTCAGATGCTCCTGCTCGTAGCGGAAGGTCAGGATCAGTCCTTTTACGGTAGACGGATCACCGGTAAAGGCTGCATTTTTTAGCAGGTTCTGCGTGTAGCCAGCAGGTGCCTGCAGTACAAATTTAAAGGAAAGCGGGAATTCTTTGCCGATATAGGATGCCAGAAGTGCTCTGATATTATGCCACGGAACAAAACCGATGCTTTCCGTCTGCGCGGGAAAATCTTGATATGCCTGGTATTCAGGATGGATCCGTCCTTCTAAAAAGAGAGAACTGTCCCGGATCACAGATACCTCCTGCATCAGAAATGTATCAAAGGATGTGCTTTCCAAAAGTACCTGCAGCATCTTTTTTTTATCTTGAATCTGTAATGCAATCATAAAAAATCCTTTCTGATTTCAATTTCGAAACAAATATTTCATTAGTATTGTAATATAAAATATTGTAATGGTCAAAAAATATATTACGTTAACAAAACGTTTAAATGTGATATTGGGTCTATGCAAATGATGTAATATGTGCTATATTATGTAGTAATGAAAACTACATGATGGCCGGAGGGAAATAATGAGTTACAAAATTGTGCTGGATAGCTGTGGAGAATTACCGGATCAGTTAAAATCAGATAATAGATATGAAATCGTGCCACTGGAACTACAGGTGGGAGAAGAAAGAATGTGGGATGATGAAACCTTTGATCAGAAGAACTTTCTGCAGAAGGTAGCAGCGTGCCCGACATGTCCGAAGTCTGCCTGTCCGTCGCCGGAGCGCTATATGCAGGCATTTGACTGTGCGGCAGAAGATATCTACGTTGTAACGCTGTCCGGAAATCTGAGTGGCAGTTATAACAGTGCCTATCTGGCACGAAGTATGTATCTGGAAAAAAATCCGGACAAGAAAATCCATGTATTTGATTCCTGTTCCGCATCCTGTGGGGAGACACAGATTGCATTTTATATCAGCAGCCTTGCAGAAGAGGGAAAATCCTTTGAAGAGATCATTCCGCTGGCAGAGCAGTTCAGAGATGATCTGACTACGTATTTTGTACTGGATAATCTGGATACACTCAGAAAAAACGGCAGACTTTCCAGGGTAAAGGCTTTTGTGGCATCTACGCTTGCGGTAAAGCCGGTCATGGGCTCTACGGATGATGGTAATATCGTGCAGCGGGGACAGGCGATCGGTATGAAAAAAGCACTTGCAAAGATGGCAGATATTATTCTGGGAGAAAAAACAGATCTGCAGAAAAGGACATTGATGATCACTCATTGCAACTGCCCGGACAAAGCGGAAAAGTTTAAGGAGATCATTTGTAAAAAGGCAGACTTCCGGGATATCCTGATTATGGATACAGCCGGTGTCAGCAGCATGTATGCCAATGATGGTGGCATTATCGTGACTGTTTAAAGGGCATAAATATACAGTAGTGTAAGTGGGCAGATTCCGAAAATAAGCTAAGAGAATAACAGTTTTCCGAGCAGAGGAAGATTTTGAAGAGAAGAGCAGGTCAGTGTCTCACCGTTTGAGAGCTGGATGCTCTTTTTTGTCTGGCTGCGGACATGATTCTGATTGATGACATAGTCTTTGCCGAACACCTGAAATTCAGCATGGTCGCCCAGACAACGGTAAATATCATCCATGTTGCCGATAATATCAATGGCATCATGGTGGTCAAAAACATAATGAACCCTGTGTTCTTTTTCAAAGCACCGGGCATAAATAATATCATCTTTGGATACGAAATGGGTATGTTCGATATCACGGATCTCTATCATCGTCAGATTTTGCTTTTGGGATTTGATTTCCTGCTGTATATCACACAGCAGCTTGTGAAGTGGTGCGGTTAGGATTGGTTTATCCAGTGTATAGAGATGCTGGATAGCATTTTCTCGGCGATACGGCTCAGCAGCGTCTTTACAGACGACGATCATACCGGGCGCAGAAAGCTCCTGCAGCCTGGCAACGATCTCCATACAATGTGCCATATCGTGATCGATATCTAAAAGGAAAAGGTCATATTTCATGCAGACGGGCAGAAAGGATGATTCATCCCCGAAAGAATCCACATAAAGTGTTCCGATCTCAGACGCAAGTGCGCTGTTGGCGCGATCTAAAAGACGTTCCGTCTGCTTGCGGTCTGCAATATTGTCCGCTAAAACAGCAATATGCATATGTAACCCTCCTAAATGTAATGCTTTGCTTGCAAAGCATTATGTAGCCTCATCGTATTGGCGAAGCCAATAACGAAGCCAATAACGGGCAGAGTCATGCAGTGCATGACTCCGTGTTATTATAAAATCCCAATTTCAACAGGGGAATGCCAGATCAGATAAATGAGCAGAAGCTGCACACATAAGATCAGTGGCAATCCATATAAAAAATACCAGTGGCGGGTCTTGTGGTGGAAGAGAAACATACCGAGAATACTGCCGATGCTGCCACCAAAGATGGCAAACAGAAACAAGGTAACTTCCGGAATCCGCCAAGCCCTTTTCCGGGCTTTCCATTTGTCGAGTCCCATAAGGAAAAAGGCGATCAGATTGATCGTAATAACATAGGTTATGATGATTGTGTATACACTCATACTGACCTCAGAAAATTATTTGTCGTTCTTCTTATTCTGTACTTCCAGCATCTTCATGGCACGAACTTTTGTAGAAAGACCAAACAGGTTGATGAAGCCTTCTGCATCATGATGGTCATACATATCACCGGTTGTAAAGCTTGCAATGCTTTCATTATATAAAGAATATGGAGAGGTTGTTCCGGCTTTGATGATGTTACCCTTGTAAAGCTTGAATTTTACTTCGCCTGTTACATACTTCTGTGTGCTCTCGATAAATGCCTGTGCTGCTTCACGAAGCGGTGAGAACCATTTTCCTTCGTAAACGACCTGTGAAAACAGATTGCCCATATCCTTCTTTGCACGGTAAACATCACGGTCAAGGATGAGCTCCTCAAGCTGCTGATGTGCTTCGTACAGGATCGTTCCGCCGGGAGTCTCATAAACACCACGGCTCTTCATACCAACAACACGGTTTTCAACGATATCTACGATACCGATACCATGCTTGCCGCCTAATGCATTCAGCGTACGGATAATATCGGAAACCTTCATTTCCTTTCCGTTGACACTCTTTGGTACACCGGCTTCAAATGTCATTGTTACATATTCGCCTTCATCAGGTGCCTTTTCAGGTGTGGTGCCAAGTACAAGCAGATGTTCGTAATTTGGCTCGTTTGCAGGATCTTCCAGTTCAAGACCTTCATGGCTGATGTGCCAGATGTTACGGTCACGGCTGTAAGAGTTATCTTCAGAGAACGGAAGATGGATACCATGCTGCCGACAGTATTCGATCTCGTCTTCACGGGACTGTAATTTCCATTTGTCATTTCTCCATGGAGCAATGATCTTCAGGTCAGGAGCAAGTGCTTTGATACCAAGCTCAAAACGGATCTGGTCGTTTCCTTTTCCAGTTGCACCGTGGCAGATCGCTACGGCATTTTCCTTACGTGCGACTTCAACAAGCTTCTTTGCAATAGCAGGACGAGCCATGGAAGTACCGAGTAAATATTTGTTTTCATAAACAGCATGTGCCTGTACACAAGGTACAATATAGTGATCACAGAATTCATCTGTCAGATCTTCAATGTATAATTTCTCAGCACCGGCAAGCTTTGCTCTTTCGTCGAGACCATCCAGCTCATTGCCCTGTCCGCAGTCGATACAGCAGCAGACAACATCGTAATCGTAATTTTCTTTTAACCAGGGAATAATGGCTGTTGTATCAAGCCCGCCTGAGTACGCTAAAACAACTTTTTCTCTCATAATTAATGCCTCCATAGGTATGTATTGTAAGTTCTGCAACTAATATACAACATAAAAGTGTATATTGCAAGCATAAAAATATGCATAAAACAATGAATAATGCAGGAAAAAGTGCATATTATGAAAAAACTATTGCATATTATACAATGCAGACGTATAATTATACGACATCAGGATAAAAAACGGATTGAATGAATGGCAGATTTGAAGTAAGATATATTAGATATGTAACAGAAGGGAGAAATGAAATATGATCAAAGCAGGAATTATCGGCGCAACCGGCTATGCGGGAGGTGAGCTCGTCAGACTGCTTTTGCAGCATAAAGAGGTAGAAATTAAATGGTATGGTTCACGCAGCTATATCGATCAGAAATATGCAAGTGTATACGGCAATATGTTCCAGCTTGTGGAGGATACATGCCTTGATGATAATATGGAAGAACTGGCAAAGCAGGTGGACGTGATCTTTACCGCAACACCGCAGGGCTTTTGTGCTTCCGTGATCAACGATTCTATTTTAAACCGGACAAAGATCATCGATCTGAGTGCGGACTTCCGTATCAAAGATGTTTCCGTTTATGAAAAGTGGTATGGCATTACCCACAAGGCTCCACAATATATTAAGGAAGCTGTTTACGGACTTTGTGAGATCAACCGGGAAAAAACAAAGGGGGCAAGGCTGGTTGCGAATCCGGGCTGTTATACAACATGTTCTATTCTGACAGCCTATCCGCTTGTTAAGGAAGGACTGATCGATCCGCAGACACTGATCATCGATGCAAAGAGCGGTACATCAGGGGCAGGCAGAGGTGCAAAGGTAAACAATCTGTACTGTGAAGTGAATGAAAACATCAAAGCTTACGGCGTTGCCACACACAGACACACACCGGAGATTGAGGAGCAGCTTGGCTATGCGGCAGGAAAAGAGATCCTTGTAAACTTCACCCCACATCTTGTTCCGATGAACAGAGGTATTTTAGTGACAGAATATGCAACGCTGACCAAAAAGGCAGACGGGTCGCTCCCGACTTATGAAGAGATCAGGGCAGTATATGATAAATACTATGCAGATGAGTATTTCGTGCGTGTCCTGGAAAAGAATGTATGCCCGGAGACAAAATGGGTAGAGGGAAGTAACTTTGTCGATGTGAACTTCAAGATTGATGAGAGAACAGGCAGGATCATCATGATGGGTGCGCTGGATAATATCGTAAAAGGCGCGGCCGGACAGGCAGTACAGAATATGAACCTGATGTTTGGACTGGATGAAAAGGAAGGACTGGAACTGATACCAATGTTCCCATAAGGTAAATAAAGATGATACGAGCAATGCAAATTGAGGATTATGAGCAGGTATATGCACTCTGGCTGACGATCAGCGGCTTTGCGATCCGCAGCGTGGATGATTCCAAAGAGGGCGTGGAAAGATTTCTGCAGAGAAACCCGGGGATCAGTGTGGTAGCGGAAGAAGATGGAAAGATCGTTGGGGCGATCCTTTGCGGGCATGACGGCAGACGAGGCTGCCTGTATCATGTCTGTGTGGATCCGGCGTACAGACGACGCGGAATCGGTAAGGACATGGTCGTTCACTGTATGAACGCCTTACATAAGGAAGGGATCAATAAGGTATCATTGATCGCTTTTACACAAAATGATGTCGGAAACGCTTTCTGGAAAGAGATCGGCTGGACAAAGCGTGAGGATCTGAACTATTATGATTTTGTGCTCAATAAAAATAATATTATACGTTTCAACCGATAGAACAGATATGCCATAGAAACAGATCTGAAAAGCATATGAGAATGGAGAACAACAATGGATAACAAAGACATGAAACAGATAATGGAAAAAGCAGAAGTGCTCATTGAAGCGCTTCCTTATATTCAAAAGTTTAACCGCCGTATCATCGTGGTCAAATACGGCGGAAGTGCAATGGCAAATCCGGAGCTGCAGCGAAATGTCATCAAAGATGTGACACTTTTGAAGCTGGTAGGATTTAAGCCGATCATTGTACATGGCGGAGGTAAGGAGATCAGCCGCTGGGTCGGTAAGGTTGGTAAAGAAGCAAAATTTATCAACGGACTGCGTGTAACGGATGCAGAGACTATGGAAATTGCCGAAATGGTGTTATCCAAAGTTAATAAGCAGCTTGTTACGATGGTGGAGGAGCTTGGTGTCAAGGCTGTCGGTATCAGTGGAAAAGACGGAGGTCTGTTACATGTGGATAAAAAATATGCGGGCGGCGAAGATATCGGTTTTGTCGGTGATGTCAAGAAAGTAGATCCACAGATCCTGTTCGATCTTCTGGATCATGACTTCCTGCCGATCATCGCACCGATCGGTCTCGGTGATGAATTTGAATCCTACAATATCAATGCAGATGATGCAGCCTGCGCGATCGCAAAGGCGGTCGGTGCTGAAAAACTGGCATTCTTAACAGATATTGAGGGACTTTACAGAGACATCAATGATAAGAACAGCTTTATTTCCAGACTGACTGCAACACAGGCAGATGAGCTGATCGAGGAAGGTTGTATCGGCGGCGGTATGTTACCGAAGCTGCACAACTGTACAGATGCGGTAAAGAACGGTGTAGGCCGTGTCCATATCCTGGACGGCAGAATCGCACATTGTCTGCTTCTGGAAATCTTCACCAATGAAGGTATTGGTACAGCGATCGTAAAGGATGAAGGAGAACTATAATATGAATATGCAGGAATATATTGAAGAAGCAGAGAAGGATCTGCTGCATACTTATAACCGGTATCAGGTCGTATTCGATCATGGAGACGGCGTAAAATTGTATGATATCGAAGGAAAAGAATATCTGGATTTCGTGGCAGGAATTGCCGTGTTTGCCCTTGGATATAATAATAAGGCATATAATGATGCTTTAAAGGCACAGATCGACAAAATCCTGCATACTTCCAACTACTATTATAATGTACCGGCAATAGAAGCGGCCAGAAAGCTGAAAAAGATTTCTGGTATGGATCGTGTTTTCTTTACAAACAGCGGTGCGGAATCCATTGAAGGGGCTATTAAGACAGCCAGAAAATATGCGTATCTGAAAGATGGAAAGACAGATCATGAGATCATTGCCATGAATCATTCATTCCATGGCAGAACGATGGGGGCACTTTCCGTGACGGGTAATCCGCATTACAGAGAAGCATTTGAACCGATGATCGGCAATATCAGGTTTGCCGAGCTGAATGATTTTAACAGTGTGCTTGCGCAGGTAACGGACAAAACCTGTGCGATCCTGTTTGAAACCGTACAGGGCGAGGGTGGTATCTTCCCTGCTACAGAAGAGTTTATGAAGCAGGTACGTGCACTTTGCGATGAAAAAGATATCCTGCTTATTTTGGATGAGATCCAGTGTGGCATGGGCAGAACAGGTGAAATGTTTGCATGGCAGAGATACGGTGTGAAGCCGGATGTCATGACAACAGCAAAAGCACTGGGCTGCGGTGTTCCTGTCGGCGCTTTTCTGATGACGGAAAAGGTCGGTGCTGCATCCCTGGTAGCGGGCGATCATGGTACAACCTACGGCGGTAATCCGTTTGCCTGTGCAGCGATCAGCAAGGTGATCGATCTGTTTGAAGAGGAAAAGGTACTTGACAATGTGCAGAAGATCGGTGCGTATTTATGGAAAGAACTGGACAAACTGACAGGGAAGTATGATAGTATTATAGCGCACAGAGGTGTCGGACTGATGCAGGGACTTGTATTTGACAAGCCGGTTGCACCGGTGATTAACAAAGCACTGGAAATGGGACTTGTCCTGATCAATGCAGGAACACAGATCATCCGTTTTGTACCACCTCTTGTTATTTCGGAAAAAGATGTAGATGACATGATACAGATACTGGATACATGTCTGAAGGAATTGGAGTAACGCATGAAAATCAGAGGTAGAATCTATTCTGTGATACTGGTGCTTCTGCTGGTGTTTTTCGCCTGGCTGAGGGGCGTGCAGGATCTGCAGCCGTCTCAGGGCAGCAATCAGCCGTCGATTGGCACAGGGATGCAGAAGGAGACGCTTTATGTCTGGTATACGGATGAAGCACTGACAGATTATATGAACAGTATGGCACTTTCTTACATGGAAGCGCATGACAATATCAGGATCGTGCCAACGCTCGTATCCGCAGTCGAATATGTGGAGAGCATCAATCAGGCAACGATGCAGGAGCAGGCAATGCCCGATCTGTGTCTGATCAGTAATGACAGTCTGGAAAAGGTATATCTGGCAGGACTGGCAGATGAGATCACAGATCCGGAGCAGATCGTGACAGAGGAAAACTTCCCGCAGGCAGCACTGCATGCAGTAACTTATCAGGACAAGCTGCTTGCTTATCCTTTTTACTATGAAACTTCTCTCTTGTTATATAATCAGACTTATCTGGACGAGATGGCGGCAAATAAAATCGAAGCACTTAAGTCCCAGCAGGAAGCGGGAGAAGAGGTTGGGATCGAGATCACCGGCGGAAGCGACCTGATTCCTAAAACGGTAGATGACATTTTGAACCTTGCGGATGCTTACGATGCACCGGATGGCGTGGAATCTATTTTGAAATGGGATGTATCGGATATTTTCTATAATTATTTCTTTGCCGGCAATTATATGGATATCGGCGGAGAAAATGGGGATGATGCATCCATCTGCAATATTCATAATGAGAATACAACAGCCTGCCTGCAGATGTATCAGAGTCTGAACCAGTTCTTTTCCATTGAGGCAAAGGAAGCAGATTACGATACGGTATTGCAGGAATTTATAGATGGCAGGACATTATTTACGGTTGTGACCACAGATGCGATTGCAAGACTGGAAGCGGCAAAGGCAGATGGCAGTCTGCAGGGAGAATACGGAATGGCAATGCTGCCTGATGTTTCCGCAGACTTGAAAAGCCGTGGACTTTCCGTGACAAATGGTGTGATCGTCAACGGCTACGGGCATCACAAGGAAGATGCCAATGCTTTTGCATCTTATCTGACTGGGACGATCGGTGCGGATTTTTATGACAGAACAGGAAAACTGACCGCCCATAAAAATGTCAGCTATGAAAACGATAAGCCGGCGCTTGCCATGCAGGCATACGAAAAAAGTGTCAGCCTGCCAAAGATCATGCAGGTGAGCAATTTCTGGGTACAGCTGGAACGGACACTGACAGGTATCTGGGAAGGTGAAGATGCGGATCAGGCATTGCAGTCTTTGCAGGAACAGATGGATGTACAGCTGCAGAAATAATAAAAGAAGGAATAAAAACCGATCAACGGGATAAGATATAGATAAACAGGAGGTCTTATACGGTGGTTGGTTTTTTTATTGCAGTATTATCGGGAATTCTGATGAGTGTACAGGGTGTTTTCAACACACAGGTGACAAAACAGTCTTCTTTGTGGACAACATCCGCTTTTGTACAGCTTACAGCACTCTTGGTCTGTGTTCTGGCATGGCTTTTTACGGATCGGAGCAATCCGATGAAGGTACTTGCGGCAAAGCCTTCTTACCTGCTGCTCGGCGGCGTAATCGGTGCGTTTATCACCTATACGGTCGTTGTCAGCATGGGAAAGCTGGGACCTGCAAAGGCGGTCATGTTTATTGTGATCGCGCAGCTGATCAGTGCCTATCTGATCGAACTTCTGGGGATGTTCGGTGTCGAAAAGGAGCCGTTTTCTGTCAGAAAACTGGTGGGAATGGCAGTGGCGGTCATCGGCGTTATTGTTTTTAAAATGTGATATAAAATCTGCTTGCTATCCGCGTTTTTTTAGCATACAATGAAAGTGCGATTGACATAGAGGGGCTTCTTTATCAGATAAAGGAGACTATGTTATGCATACAAAAAGAATGAAATGTACCATGATCATGCTGGGCTGCCTGTTTACAGCCTTCTTTCTTTCTGCCTGTTCCAATGGGCGGTATACATATGAACTGGAAGGCGGGGAGCAGACAAAGGTCATGCAGGAGTCAGGTGATGGACAGGGCGGAGCAGATCAATCCGCGAAGGAGTCCCCGGTGCAGGCAGAAGAACCGGCGGATGCCACAGCTGACCGGACGGAGAAAGCAGCTGATACCGGAAAAGAGATTTATGTCCAGATCAATGGTGCGGTAAAATATCCCGGTGTTTACAAGGTGCAGGACGATGCCCGTATTTTTGATGTGGTGGAGCTGGCAGGCGGTATGACAGAGGATGCAGAGCCGGAGGCAGTCAATCAGGCACTTCCCGTAGAGGACGGACAGATGATCAGGATCTGTACGCAGGAGGAATGGGAACTCGTCCGGGCAGAGGAAACGGAGACGTCTGCTGAGCAGGCAGATGATGGACTTGTGGATATCAATACGGCTGATGTGGCGGAATTATGTACGCTGCCGGGTGTAGGACAGGCAAGAGCGGAAAGTATCCTTGCATACAGACAGGAGCATGGCAGCTTTCAGACTGTGGAGGAGATCAAGCAGGTATCCGGGATCAAGGATGGCTTATACACGAAGATAAAAGATAAAATTAAAATAACGCAATAGTGTGTGAATGGGAGAATATGATGGCAAACAGAGTGTTAGTTGTGGATGATGAAAAACTGATCGTAAAAGGAATCCGGTTCAGTTTAGAGCAGGATGGCATGGAAGTGACCTGTGCTTATGACGGAGAAGAAGCACTTACCTTTGCCAGAGAGCAGCAGTTTGATATAATTCTGCTGGATATCATGCTTCCGAAGCTTTCCGGCTTTGAGGTCTGTCAGCAGATCAGGGAATTTTCCAATGTACCGATCATCATGCTGACTGCCAAGGGCGATGATATGGATAAGATTCTGGGACTGGAATATGGTGCAGATGACTATATTACAAAGCCCTTCAATATTCTTGAGGTCAAGGCAAGGATCAAAGCCATCATCCGCAGAACTGCCAAACAGGAAAAGAAAGCCGATACAGCCGGCAGGATCCAGGCAGGCGATATGACTATTGAGCGCGACAACAGAAGAGTGTATATAGAAGGAAGAGAAATCAATCTGACAGCCAAAGAGTTTGACGTACTGGAGCTTCTGGCAACTCACCCAAATCAGGTATACAGCAGGGAGAAGCTGCTTACCATGGTCTGGGGGGCAGATTATCCGGGCGATGCAAGAACGGTGGATGTACATATCCGTCGTCTGCGTGAGAAAGTAGAGACAAATTCCAGCGAACCGAAATATGTGCATACCAAATGGGGTGTTGGCTACTATTTTAAAGGATGAGGAATGAACATTGAAACTGTTGTTTTCTAAAGTAAAGGACAGGCTCCAGTTCTTGCGGAGCCTGAAAGTACGGATCTTTATCATTATTCTGGCAGTCGGTATCATACCGACTATGGTACTGAGAAACGCTATTTTACAAAATTACGAAAAGCGGGCAGTCAGTGTCCGGACTACAGATGTCCAGAATCAGTTTAAGATCCTGGCAAATCACCTGATCACATATAACTATCTGAGTGATACAAGCTCAGAGGTTGTAAATGCGGAGCTGTCTATGCTGTCCGATCTGTATGACGGGCGTGTCATTATTATCGATCAAAACTGTAATATCATAAAAGATACCTATGGAATCAGTGAAGGAAAGACGATCGTTTCAGAAGAGGTCATGCTTTGCATGAAAGGGCAGACATCTTCCAATTATGATGCAAAAAATAAATATATCGAAGTGACGACACCGATCGTGGATAATACCACGCAGGAAACGGCAGGCGGGCAGAAGACAGTGGACGGTGGGCAGCAGAAAAGTCAGGTAAAGGGTGTTATGCTGACAAGTGTTTCCACAGACAATATTGCAACGAATGTAGAGCTATTGCGGAATCAGGCAACGATCCTGCAGTTTACGGCGATGATTCTTCTGATTGGTATTGCGTGGCTTCTGTCACATATTCTGGTCAGACCATTTGATCGTGTCACTTCGGCAATCCGGGAAATCAATGACGGATTTAATACGGAGCAGATCAGCGTATCGGATTATGTGGAAACAGAACATATCGTGAATGCATTTAATGAACTGCTTGGCAGAATGCGTACATTGGACGAATCCAGACAGGAATTTGTATCTAATGTGTCCCATGAGCTGAAAACACCGATCACATCAATGAAGGTTCTTGCAGATTCACTGATTTCACAGGAGAATGTTCCGATTGAACTGTATAAGGAATTTATGACCGATATTGCAGAAGAGATCGAAAGAGAAAATAAGATCATTACTGATCTGCTTTCTCTAGTGAAAATGGATAAGACATCTGCGAATCTGAATATTGAAAACAGGAATCTGAATGAACTGATCGAGCTGATCTTAAAACGCCTGCGTCCGATCGCAAAGCAGCGTAATATCGATGTTTTGTATGAAAGCGCGCGGGAGGTCTTTGCAGAGATCGATGAAGTGAAGCTGACGCTTGCAATCTCCAATCTGGTGGAAAATGCGATCAAATACAATAAAGAGTATGGATATGTCAAGGTTTCCTTGGATGCGGATCATCAGTTTGCAACGATCATGGTAGAGGATAATGGAATCGGTATCCCGGAGGAGGCGCAGGAGCACATTTTTGAGCGCTTTTATCGTGTGGATAAATCTCATTCCAGAGAAATCGGCGGAACCGGTCTGGGACTTGCGATTGCAAGAAATGCGATCCTTCTGCACAGAGGTTCTATCAAAATAGACAGTGAAGAAGGGCAGGGAACTGTTTTCACCGTCAAGATACCGATCATTTATGTATCCAAGTAACAATGGTTTCTGATTGACATAAAGAGGCAGGAAAGTCATATGAAGAAATATGGGATCTGGCTGTGTATCATGTTTATGCTGGTGCTTACCGCATGCGGAAAAGAGCAGAAAGCAACGGATGAGACAGTGTATCAGATATATGAAGTGAATAAGGAAGAAACAAAAGTAGCAAGCCGCGAGATCACAACTACGGAGACAGATACCGAAAAACTTCTTGGTGTTCTGATAGAAGAACTGGAAAAAACACCGGAAGATACGGAAAACAGGGCTGCGATCACGGAAGCAATCCAGCTGCAGAGCAGTACGGTGGCGGATGAAAGTGCAAATCTGAATTTTGGCGTGGGCTACTATGCACAGTCTCTGACGGGAGAGATTCTGACCAGAGCAGCGATCGTCAGAACGCTGACACAGATACCGGATGTCAATTATGTATCATTTCTGGTAGACGGTTCTGCACTGCTGAACAACCAGGGGGTCCCGGTCGGTGTTATGACAGCGGATCAGTTCATTGACAATTCCGGTAATGAGATCAATACGGAAGAAAAGGTAACGCTGGTGCTTTATTTGGCAAATGAAAATGGAAACAAGCTGAAAAAGGTCACGCGTGAGGTAGTATATAGCAGTAACATTTCACTCGATAAGCTGGTCATGGAGCAGTTGATCACAGGCGTGCAGGATGGAGAAGAAGCGTATCCGACGATCAATCCGGCGACAAAAGTAGTATCGGTAACTGTCAGTGACGGTACATGCTATGTCAATCTGGATAAAGAGTTCCTGACGCAGATCTATAAGGTAGATGCCAATGTTACGATCTATTCGATTGTTAATTCACTAGTAGAGCTGTCGGATGTCAACAGAGTACAGATCTCTATCAATGGGGAGACAGATCTTTCTTACAAAGAAAGTGTTCCGCTTGCAACAGTGTTTGAGCGGAATCTGGAGTTGGTAGAGCAGTAGTATATGCTGTCTGGAGTATAGTAAAATGACATGCAGCTGAAAAGACCACTTTGTGTGGCAGTCCTGCTGTTGTGTACCGGCTTGTTTCTGGTGCAGCTGACAGGGCAGAAAATGGCAGAAGCACTTCCCAAGGAGAAAGAACAGATTTCTCTTGGCGGCAGACTGATGCAAAAAGAAGAAAAAAACGGACACCTGCTGTTATATCTGCAGCAGGTGCAGATCTTATCCGGTGCGGTCGCAGCGGATGATTCCAATACAAACAACAAAAATTCAAATAGAAAAATGGGAGCTGTCTGTTATCTGCAGGAGGGAAGCCTTGTACAGGCACCGCCTTTGGGGAGCAGAGTGGTAGTCTGTGGCAGGGTTATGTATTTTGCACATGCGGAAAATGAAGGACAGTTTGATGCAAGAGCATATTATGCATCGCTGGGGTATGATTTCCAGCTGACAAATGCAGAACTTTTAAAAGCTTCCCGGGAAGCGGACAGGCTGGCGGAAGAACTTTTTCGGTTGCGGGAGGATGCAAAAGCATTTTTTAAGGCATATATGCGGGAAGAAAATGCGGGGATCTTATCAGCCATGGTGCTGGGAGAGAAAAGTGCGCTGGATAGTGATATCCGTATGCTGTTTCAGCGGAATGGGATCGCACATATTCTGGCAATCTCCGGGCTGCATATCTCGTTGCTTGGTATGGGATTTTACAGGCTGCTGCGTAAATGCTTTCTGCCCATCTGGGTCTGTTGCGGTGCAGGCGTGGGAATGCTTATTCTGTATGGTAAAATGGTCGGCGTGGGAAGCTCTGTATTCCGTGCCTGTGGGATGTGTATGATACTGCTTTTCGCACAGCTGCTTGGCAGAAGCTATGATCTGTTGACCGCCATGGCAGTGACGGCGCTCCTTCTGGTCTTGCAAAAGCCTGACAGTGTGCAGCAGGCAGGTTTTCTTCTCTCTTATGGGGCAGTGCTTGGCTTGACGCTTTTTCTGCCGGTCTTTCAGACAGAAACGGAATACCGGATACAGAAAATACTGCAGGAAAAGCTGCTGCCCGGTATCGGGATATTGTTAGTGACACTGCCGGTGCAGCTCTGGTTCTTTTATGAGCTTCCTGTCTATGCCATGCTGCTGAATCTGCTCGTGATCCCGCTGATGTCTGTTCTGCTGCCGGTTGCAATTTTTGCCTATCTGCTGCGGTTTCCCCTGCTTTTGCAGATTCCGGAATACATTCTGACATTTTACAGATGGCTGTGCATAAAGGCGGAAGGTCTGCCAGGCAGTATACAGATTTTCGGAAGACCACGTATCTGGCAGATGATTGTTTATTATCTGCTTCTGTTTTTTTCGCTGGTGCTTTTATATCATAGCAAAAACAGAAACAAGCAGGAGAAGCAAAGGGAAAAACAGCAAGAAAACAGAGAGTGTCAGATAACAGGAGAGAATGCGGAACAAGATAGAAGAAAGACCGGAAAGAATGGAAAGAACAGGATAAGAAAGAACAAAAGAGATAGTAAAAGAACCGGAATTATTCTGATTATAGTTAGCATATGCTTACTAATATTACCCCCGCATACAGAAAACAGGATCACAATGCTGTCGATCGGGCAGGGGGACTGTATCTTGCTGCAGGAGAAGGGCGGACACGTTTTTCTGGTAGACGGTGGCAGCAGTGATGTAAAGGAGGCGGGCAAGTACAGACTGATCCCGTACCTGAAATATCATGGGATCCGGTATATAGACGGGATTTTTATCTCACACGCACATGAGGATCATTATTCTGCAAGTCTGGAGCTGCTGCAAAGCTCATGTGGGATTTCGGTCGGAACGGTATTTTTCAGTGAAATGGCGGAGGAAAATGAAGCATATGATGTGCTGCGGAAGGCTGCTTACAGGTCGGGCAGCAGGATTACCTATATCCGGCAGAGAGACAGAATCCGGGCAGGAGATCTTTCGCTTTTCTGTCTGTATCCATCCGGTAAGCTGACGGTAACGGACGAAAATGAGGCTTCCATGGTTTTATATGCCACGCTCCGGGGCTATACCATGCTGCTGACCGGAGACAGTACCGAAACCTGTGATGCAGCGGTCGTGCAGGCAATGAAGCAGAATGGAATGAGAGAGGTGGATTGTCTGAAGGTTGCCCATCACGGTGCAAAGACGTCAAGCTCTGCCAGTCTGCTGACCTACATCAGCCCCAAGCTTGCCCTGATCTCCTGCGGCAGAGATAACTCTTACGGACATCCGCACAGGGAAACGCTGGACAGACTGGCTGACTGTGGCAGTCACATAGTCCGAACAGATGAAGCGGGCGAAATTGCTGTACAAATCAGAAAAAAGAAAGTACAGCTTTCCATTTTCCCGGAATATTGTTATACTGAATATAACTGCTCAGCACCATAAAACAGCAGGGGCGGTATGCTAAATACGTGTATGGTTATTCTGCGGTATTTACAAAAAAACGATCGGTGCATAGAGGCAGAACAGGATAATAGGAATGGATAAATTTATTAAAAAGGAAGCGAATAGAATGGCAGCAGTCAAAGAAAAAAGAGTAGAGGATTCCATGATCGAACAGGTGCATAAGTTAAGACCGACGCATATGAACGGTATGGGACGGTTGTTTGGCGGACAGCTCATGTCCTGGATCGATGAGGTGGCGTGCCTGGTCGGCAACAGACATTCACAGGCGAATGTGATCACAGCTTCTGTGGATAACCTGCGGTTTATCCGTGGTGCTTATGTAAATGAACTGATCGTGATGATCGCAAAGATGACATATGTGGGGCATACTTCCATGGAAGTGCGTGTAGATACATATGTAGAATCAATGGATGGCATGCGGAGACCGATCAACAGGGCATACCTGACGATTGTTGCGGTGGATGAAAACGGAAAACCATGTGAGGTACCGGGGCTGATCATAGAGACAGAGGCAGAGAAGGCAGAATGGCAGGCCGGTCAGAAACGAAGAGAAATGCGTATGGTGCGCAGCAAAGAAGGCTTTTAAAAGACGGCGGTAAAAGGAAAGAATGCAGAAATTAGCAAGAGACATTAAGGAACAGGATTTTAAAAATGTATATCTTCTGACAGGCGAAGAGGATTATCTGCGTAAGCAGTACCGGGACAGACTGGCAGGTGCCATGGCAGATGTGCATGACACGATGAACTATCATTATTTTGAAGGCAAAAACACCATACCGGAGAAGCTTATAGATCTGGCGGAGACGATGCCCTTTCTGGCAGAGCGCCGTGTGATCGTGGTGGAGAACAGCGGCTTTTTCAAATCAGCCCAGGATAAGCTGGCGGATTATTTAAAGCAGCTTCCCGAGACATCGTTTTTCATCTTTGTGGAGCCGCAGGTGGATAAACGGGGCAGGCTGTATAAAGCGTGTAAGGATGTCGGGTATATAGCAGAGTTCAATGTGCAGGATGAGCAGACGCTACGCAGATGGATACTGGGCAGGCTGAATAAAGAGCAGAAGTTGATCACGGAACGTGCACTTGCCGTATTTATGGAGCGTACGGGAAGCGACATGGAAAATATCGCATCGGAGCTGGAAAAGCTGCTCTGTTATACGCTGGAAAAGCCGGATATCACAGAGGCAGATGTGGATGCAATCTGTACAAGACAGATCAACAACCGTATTTTTGATATGATCGAAGCAGTGGCTTCAAAGCGACAGGAGGCGGCACTGGAGCTGTATTATGATCTGCTGGCACTGAAGGAACCACCGATGCGTATCCTTTTTCTGATCGCCAGACAGTATAACCTGCTGTATCAGACAAAGCTGTTAAAGGGAAAAGGCTATGATAATAAGTCGATCGCATCAAAGCTGGGGTTATCCCCGTTTATTGCGGGTAAATATGTGACACAGGCATCCAGATTTGAAAAGGAAACACTCAGGAAAAGCCTGGAACAGTGCGTGGAAGCGGAAGAAAATGTAAAAACAGGCAAGATGGCGGACAATCTGAGCGTAGAGCTTTTGATCGTACAGTTCAGCAGTAAAAAGAGCCAGAGGAAGGAGGCATAAGCCAAATGGAAGTGATTATATTTATGATCGTGTTATGCTTTTTATTTTCCAGTCAGAAAAAGAAAAGCCAGAAGGTGGGGAAAAAAGAGACACCGGTGCAAAACAGGCCGGTGACAGACTATCGTCCGCAGACACAGAGCAGACCGGCAAATAGCACACAGAGCAGTATGCAGAGAAGTAATATACAGGGTAGACAGGCCGCTGTCAGAACAGCCGGGGGTGCAGCAGGAGGTATGACACCAGGAAATGGATCTTCAGTCAGCAGAACAGTTGAAAAGAAGACGACAGTCAGCCGGCAGGCAAAGTCTACAACGGAGATGTTGGAAGAAAAAGCAAGACAGGATGCGATGGAGCATCAGGAAGAGAAAAGAAGACAGCTTGCAGAGGAACGCCGCATTCATGGGCAGCTGCGTTATGCGGAACGTTATCTGCCGGGAGATATGATACCGCAGGGCAGACGACTTGTTTGCTGCGGCTATTGCAATGCAGAAAATCTGATCCCGGAGCGTGATGATCCAAAGCGCTATAACTGCTATTTCTGCAGAGAGACTTTGTAAAACAGACATTGTATGGGAATAAAAGACAAATAGCAGGAAATCCTAAAGAAAAGAAAGGTGGTATAAAAATGAGTGTAGTAGAAATTACAACGGAAAATTTTGATACAGAAGTATTACAGGCAGATAAGCCGGTACTGGTAGACTTCTGGGCATCCTGGTGTGCACCGTGCAGAATGCTTTCACCGGTTGTGGATGCATTTGCGCAGAAGCATGACGAGGTAAAGGTCGGCAAGATCAATGTGGATGAGCAGGCAGCTCTGGCTGCAAAATATAAAGTTATGAGCATTCCGACCCTGATCGTATTCCAAAAAGGCGAGGTATACCGGAAATCTGTCGGTGTGATCTCCGAAGAAGAGATCGCAGCACTGCTGCCATAGGCTTAAAGCAACGGTAAAAGTGCGCATACGAAGTGCTGGCAGTTAGCGGCAGCAGACTCATCATAATCTTCCTGATGAACGAGTGTATTGGATAAGCTGCGCAGACTCAGCAGTGGGATATCATAAGAATGGCAGAGCTGTGCAACCGCAGCAGTTTCCATGTCTTCCCCACAGCTGTGAAATGTCGTATGCATAAAATGAATATAATCAAGACGGTTCAGCCATGCATCACAGCTTGCGATCGTTCCGGTTTTTATGGAAATACCGGACAGCGCAGAAATCTGATGTGTGGCTGAAAGTTTTTGTGCGGTTGTGAGCAGCATTTTATCGCTGTGATAGAAGGTATATTTTTTGCCTGCATCTTCCACGCGCAATGATTCACAGCCGATCTGTATACAGCCATGCAACGGATTTTCATCCGGGGAATCCGAAAAACGCAGATTGGAATTATTGAAGATCGTCTCGCCAAGGATCATGTCTCCGCGGTGCAGAGCGGGATCGTGTCCGCCACAGACACCCTGATTAATGATACAGCGGGGTATAAAGTGTGAAATGGCAAGGACAGTGGCAGCACCGGCATTGACCATTCCCTGAAAGGTTTTGGAAACGATCACCTTCTGCCCGCAGAGTCTGCCCATATAAAAAGGGAACTGCATCAGCTCTGTTTTTTGGACATCTTCCATGTGGGAGAGCAGATCACAGATCTCACAATCCATGGCACCCTGTATTAAGATTGCATTTTTATAGTTATCCGGGACAATTGCAGCAAAACATTGATCAGACATAAGTAACTCCATTCGTTGACGATTGTTTTTAGGGTATCGTGCTTGTTGTTATGGTAAACTGTATTTTTATCATAAAGAAACGGCGGAGACTTGTCAATCCGTGATCTGCTGTCGGATACGCTCTTGCATAACATCCTTTTTTTTCGTATAATGCATACGTCAAGCGAAGTCTGTCATGCTCGAATGCATGTCATGTGAAGGAGGATATCACGATGGAAAAAATAGCAAGTTTTACAATAGATCATATCAAATTACAGCCGGGTATTTATGTATCCAGAAAGGATCAGATCGGGCAGGAGGTCGTTACGACATTTGACCTGCGTATGACTTCACCGAATGAGGAACCTGTCATGAATACTGCAGAGGTGCACACGATAGAACATCTGGGTGCAACTTATCTCAGAAATAAAGAAGAGATCAGGGATAAAGTGATCTATTTCGGACCGATGGGCTGCAGAACAGGATTTTATCTGCTGCTGGCAGGTGACTATGCTTCTAAGGATATTGTAGCACTTGTAACGGAAATGTTTGAATTTATCAGAGATTACCGCGGAGAAGTACCGGGCGCAAGTCCGAAGGACTGTGGCAACTATCTGGATATGAATCTTGGCATGGCGAATTATCTGGCAGACCGTTATCTGGAAAAAACACTGTATGGGATCGATGATGCGCATCTGATCTATCCGCAATAAGCTGTCTGACGGAAAGGAACTATTATGCTGAATCAGTTTTCAAGGACGCAGCTTCTGCTGGGTCCGGAAGCAATGGAAAAATTAAAAAATGCGAGAGTCGCCGTATTTGGGATCGGCGGTGTCGGTGGTTATGTCTGTGAAGCACTTGTCAGAAGTGGAGTCGGTGCTTTTGATCTTGTGGATGATGACAAGGTCTGTCTGACCAATTTAAACAGACAGATCATTGCCACAAGAAAGACAGTCGGCAAATATAAAACGGATGTGATGAAGGAACGTATCCTGGAGATCAATCCGGATGCGGAGGTGACAGTACACAAATGCTTTTTCCTGCCGGAAAATGCAGATACCTTCCCATTTGAAGAATATGACTATGTGGTAGATGCGGTAGATACGGTTACTGCCAAGATCGCACTTGTCATGAAGTCGCAGGAAGCGGGAGTACCGATCATCAGCAGCATGGGAGCAGGCAATAAGCTGGATGCATCTGCATTTCGTGTAGCGGATATTTATAAAACAAAGGTCTGTCCGCTGGCGAAGGTCATGCGGCGGGAACTCAAAAAAAGAGGCGTGAAAAAGCTGAAGGTGGTCTATTCCGAGGAACAGCCGGTAAGACCGCTGGAAGATATGTCGATCAGCTGCAGAACGCATTGTATCTGCCCACCCGGGGCTGCGCGCAAATGCACGGAAAGAAGAGATATTCCGGGCAGTACAGCGTTTGTACCATCGGTAGCAGGGCTGATCATAGCAGGCGAGGTCGTAAAGGATCTGTGCAAATAAACAAAAATCCTGTATAAACAGATCTGCGGAAAAGAGGAAAGACAGATGCAGAACCATACAATCGTAACGCTGAAAAAAGGAGAGGGCAGAACCATCAAAGCAGGTGGTATGTGGATCTTCGATAACGAAATAGATACGATCACCGGCAGTTTTCATAACGGGGATGTTGTGACGGTACATGATTTTGACGGGTATCCGATGGGCAGAGGATTCATCAACCAGAATTCCAAGATCAGGATCCGTCTTATGACGAGAAAAACAGAGCGGGAGATCGACAGGGATTTTTTACGGATGCGTGTGAAAAATGCATGGGAGTACCGTAAGACAACTGTAGACACCTCCTCCTGCCGCGTCATCTTCGGTGAGGCGGATTTTCTGCCGGGGCTTGTTGTGGACAAATATGAAGATGTGCTTGTTGTGGAATGTCTGGCACTTGGCATGGAACAGTTTAAGGAAACTATCGTGGAGCTTTTAAAGGAAGTTCTGGCAGAGGATGGGATCTGTGTCCGCGGCGTATACGAACGCAGTGATGCCAGTGAACGGAAAAAAGAAGGTTTGCCGAAGGTAAAGGATTTTATCGGTGAGCCGTTTGATACGAATGTAGAGATTGTGGAAAATGGTGTCCATTATATGGTAGATGTGGTAAACGGACAGAAGACGGGATTTTTCCTCGATCAGAAATACAACCGTCTTGCCATGCAGCGTATCTGTAAGGGGAAAAGAGTGCTGGACTGCTTTACCCATATGGGAACCTTTGCACTCAACGCGGGAATCGCCGGAGCTTTGGATGTGACCGGGCTGGATATTTCAGAGTACGCCGTTTCGCAGGCAACAGAAAATGCCCGCCGGAATGGTCTGGAGGATACGGTGCATTTTCGCTGCGCAAATGTGCTGGATGAACTGCCGCGCCTTGCAGCAGTCGGGGAGAAGTATGATGTGGTCATTCTGGATCCACCGGCTTTCACAAAGTCACGCGAGGCGACCAAGAATGCCATTAAGGGTTATCGTGAAATCAATATGAAAGGGTTAAAACTTGTCAAAGACGGTGGCTATCTTGCAACCTGTTCCTGCTCTCATTTCATGACGCAGGAGCTTCTTGCAAAAACGGTCAAGGAAGCAGCAAAGGCAACGCACAAGCGGCTCCGTCAGGTAGAGTTCCGCACCCAGGCACCGGACCATCCGATCCTGTGGGCAAATTCGGCGAATGTACCGGAGAGTTATTATTTGAAATTTTTTGTCTTCCAGGTCGTAGACGAGAAGTAAGCGGCTGAAAGTGGCGGAAATGCTTGATTTACAAGGGCTTGAGGGCATTTGGCGATTAGCTTGCAAACCTCGTAAAGTATCGCAAAATATCGTATCACAGTGGTATAAAGTGGTAAGAAAAGTGGTAAGTCTGAGTGGTAAGCACCTGAAATGTATTGAATGGTAACTATGAAATGATAATGATACCGAGAAGATTATATGTTCGCTCTTCATAATACGGAAATTTGTAGTATAGATGTAGCGTTTTGTGGTATACTATAGAAGAACAAATACCTTTCTGTGAAAGGGAAAGGGGAAAGGATACGCGTATGACAGTTGATAGAAGAGTAAGCAGTATTGAATCCAGCTTCAAAATGGAAAGCATGCCATTTGATGCAGAATGTCGTCAAAGAGTAAGAAATGTCTTAACCAAGAAAGTTTCTGCAGCAGATGCAATTACAGAATTAAATAAGAAATACAGAGTATCCAAGAAGCAGGTTGAAGGATCAAGAGTATGATTATTTCTATGATGATGAACAGGATGCTAAGTACTGTTATCCGGGAACAAATGTATTAAAGAATAAACTGGATATAAGAGATTTAGATACATTGCATGAGGCTGAAAGAGACTATTCAGCAGTACGCCAGGCAGAACTTGTAGGTCAAGGCGTTACTGGAGATTTCTCTTTTAAGCATCTTTGCTCTATACATAAGCATTTATTCAGTGATGTATATTCTTGGGCTGGCAAGACGAGAACGGTTGATATTTCTAAAGGAACCATTTTCTGTTTGGTGCAGTTTATCGAAAGCCAGTTTGATGATTTGTATCGTAAGCTGAAAAAGGAAAATTTCTTAGCTGACATAACCGATAAGTAAGAAATGAGCGAGAGGCTAGCTTATTACCTGGGTGAGATTAATATGATCCATCCGTTTAGAGAAGGCAATGGAAGGACTCAGAGAATATACATTGAGCAGTTATGCTTGAACAATGGTAGATTTGAAATTGATTTTACCGATGTTTCAAAAGAGGAGATGATAGCTGCCAGTGTCAGATCGGCAAATGCCAGCAACGATATGCTGGAAAAATTGATTAGTAGTTGTCTTGTTGAAAAATAGTTTTAGAGAAGAATGTACGTTCCGCTTTGAGTGCAAAAAGTGATTTATGAATTAACGATGAGTTAACGACAGACTAACAACGATATAATTGTAATGCCAAAATAGATATGATATTATTATCATGGATTTGGTAGGACAAAGCGATCAATCATTCGTGTCCACAAAAGACTACTATTTTATTACAAAAAACTACTATTTTACTACGGTTTCAATACTTGTGTCGGCGAAACAGGTGTGCTATCATTATAGTGACGAAAAAACTAATATATAACCACTTTCATTTTTATTGTGGTTGTAGTAATATTATCATGGCAATCGAAACAGAGATGTTCCGGTTGCTTTTTTTATGCCATGAAAGGGGTGAATTTAATGGAATTATCTATGAGAGAGAAGGAACTGCTAATTATGTTCGGGAGTGAGAGAAGGTTTGATACACATAAGCGCTTGCAAAACGCTATTCCGTATATGACAGATTCTCTGTATAAGGTGGCTGCTGTTGATTTATGGAATAAGCTATACAATACCATAAGCGATAGTCAATACATGCTTATGTACTGGCGTACACGAGCAGAACTGTCTGGCATTTGGTATTCCGGGGATGCAGCATGAATTATTTAAGGATTCATGATATGTATAAAAGTGGTTGAAGTAAAGACTGGTATGAGATTTTTTACAATTATTGATTTATATTTGGACTATAAAGAAGTATATTGCTATGGTGTAGAAAAGGTGAAAAACAATGCAATTATTGTAATAGAGAGTGAAGTATGATATTTTATAAGAAATCAACAAATCGGTATTTGGAAAGGGGTGCACTGCCATGCTGAGAAAGTTGAATTGTTTTTTAAACATCGTTATTGGTTCATTCATAGGAGTTTTCATTGGGTTCGGAATTTATAAGTTCTGGCACTTTAAAACCTATCCAAATTTATATGCCATGCAGTCTGCACCGTGGTACACAGAGTTACTGTTGGATGGTGCCATGGTGGCTGTTGTGGTGGTCGTATGTATTGTCCTAAAGCTGATTATTTGGAGGAAGTTAAAGTCATAACTTCCTGTTTGCCAACTTTCCCTTTGAGAGAGGAGAAATCCTTTTCTCAAAGGGCTTTTTTGATTTTTCGGATATTCGTAAACTACAAGACAAAGCTAAAACTTCATATACTCTAAGCACAAGGAGACCCCGGCTTGACTATGAATAACAGTTTGGCAGAAGTACACTAAGACTTTATTTCTGATGATAGCTACTTTAGCAGGTCACGGAAAAAGGAAATATAAATTCAAAATAACTCAAAAATTTGATTTTTAACATTGGCTAAGTTAAAATAAAACAAATTAAGTTAAAAGGAGAACGAGAAATATGCTTACAAGCGTATTCGGGATTTCTATAAAAAATGAAGCATGGAATCATCAGGATTCTTTGCCTGTTTATATTGCAGGGAGTTATGATTTTCATACAGCATATATTGGAAACAGACGCTGTATAATGCTTGCTCCAACAGAAGAACTTGCCACACTTCCGGCATTGAAAAAACAAATTGTAAAAATACAGCAGATTGATAATGTGCCAGTCGTATTTGAACTTACAACGGTATCAAATTATCGAAGAAAAAGCCTTATAGAAAATAATATACCGTTTATTACTGATAAGCAGGTCTTTCTTCCTTTCATTGGGACAATGCTTTCTGATGAAAAAGAACCCCAAAAGCTGACGGGTAAGTTTGTTTACTCCACGCAGCAGTTGTTTTTATTTTATCTGTACAGTAAGAAAAAACGATTGTATGCTTCAGAAGCCGGAAAAGTGCTTCCGTTTACAGCAATGACCTTGACCAGAGCAGTGAAGCAGTTGGAAACGACAGATTTGTTTCTTGTAGCAAAAGACGGTGTCAATAAGTTTATTGAGTCAAAATATAAGCGAGATGAATTATTTGAAAAAGCAAAAGTATATTTGACGACTCCTGTTCGAAAAACAGGATATATAGATAAGACGCAAGTTACAGAAAATATGGTCTTTGCAGGGGAAACGGCACTTTCTGAAAAAACAATGCTAAATCCAAGCCGAGTTGTTACCTATGCAATTAGTGAGAAAGATTATGATAAAGCCTTGCTGACTGATGAATTGATAGACCCGGATAAACAGGTCAGACTTGAATTATGGGCATACAACCCAAAACAATTTTCAGAGGATAACAGTGCTGATGATATTTCACTTGTTTTATCTTTTACAGATACAAATGATGAAAGAATTGAAGAAGCAGTAGATGAATTGCAGGAAAGAAGGTTGCATGAGTAATGGTCAGTGGATTTACAAAATTTAAGGAAAGATTTCAAGGTTTTGAATAAAAGCACTGGAAATGCACAGTTTTATCGTTTCACATCTCCGAAAAGTAAAGAATATCCATATATGATAGAAATATTTTCCAGAAATCCGGATTTTATTATATTGGAAGATGATGCAGTTCTCACTCCACTTCCGATAGATGATGAAATATCCAGTTTGTCGGCAATCCTTTTAAATGAAGCATATTATGAATTGTTAAAAACCGGACAAATGATGGTTGATGGCATTCCGGTATTAAGTCCGACTTGCCTGATTCCATTTAAGGCGAAAGCATGGCTGGATTTAAAGTCCTTGGGTATAAGGGGAACAGATAAGAAGAAAATGACAGAAATGCTATACCAGTGTTATGGGTTGAAGGATAATACATAGTAAAAATTTTCTTAAAGATTTTGGACTCAGTGAATTCAAAATCTATGTGAGATTGTGAAGATGCTGAGTCTTGAGAAAAGGGAAAAACATCTGCCGGGACAAATGTCAGGAGGTCAGCAGCAAAGAGTATCCATAGAAAGGGCACTTATAAACGAGCCTGCATTTATTCTTGCAGATGAGCCGACCGGAAATCTTGATAGTAAGACAAGCAGAGAGATCCTGGATATTTTGAAGTTCACCAATCAGAAATATAAGCAGACGATTCTTCTTGTCATACATGACGAAAAATAGCACTGCAAGCGAACCGAATCATCACGATCGGAGATGGAAAAATCATAAAAGAAATATAAATTTTAACGGCTATAGTATTTCTGATTAAAAAGGGACGAAAACAGAGAGGTTGGGATTAACACCATAGGAGTAGGATAATATGATGGAAAACAGAAGTCGAAGAGGAATACTTATAATTGTTTCAGTTGCAATAGCTGTACTACTTATAATAATCAGTGGTAGATACTTATTTTTGCATAATAAAAGTTATAAAAATCAGGCAATAGAACGCGGAGATGCAATATATTTAAATGAAATAAAGTATTCTCCGATACCGGCATCTGATTTGAATGAATATACTATTTCTAATGTTCTGATTTGTAAAACTGATACAGGAATAAAATTATATGAAATAAATGAATATCCTGATTATAAATATATTGCTGGATATCATGCATGGGGCGGCGAAATTTATAAAAAAGACGAAACAGACTGACAAAGAAGGGGAAGTGTTTTATGGGAGAATTATCAAAATTACCGAATATAGGAAAAAAGTTGAAGAACAGCTTATTCAGGTTGGCATAAATTCTGTTGATGAGTTAAAGAAAGTGGGTGCTAAAGCAGCTTGGTTAAAAATACAAGAAATTGATGAGTTGGCTTGTATCAATCGTTTAATGGCACTGGAGGGTGCTATTGAAGGTGTAAAGAAAACAATGTTGTCAGATGAAGTGAAAGCTGATTTGAAAGAGTTTTATCAGTGGAACAAAAAGTAAATAGATTGGAATTTTGAGGTAAATATTCTATGTTTTATAATGCAAAAGAAAAACTGTTAGAAATACAGGACATACAGATGAATTATATTACTTTTGGAAAAGGTGAGAAGTCTTTGATTTTGATTCAAGGTCTTAGTACCCGTAGCATAAAAGGTGTAGCATTTTCAGTGGCTTATATGTATCGAATGTTTGCAAGAGATTATAAAGTTTATCTGTTTGATCGCAGGGAAAATATTAGTGATGGCATAACAGTAAGAGACTTAGCAGCAGATATAGCAATGGCGATGGATACATTAAAGATTACAAATGCTGATATCTTTGGTGTATCACAAGGCGGTATGATTGCTCAATATCTTGCAATAGACAGACCAGATTTAGTAAATCAGTTAGTTCTCGCAGTAACACTTTCGAAAAATAATGAAACCGTCGAAAGGACAGTCAATGATTGGATTCATATTACGGAACAGAATAATATGAAAAGGCTGATTACAGATATGGCTGAAAAGATGTATTCTGACATTTATGTGAAACGATACAAACCGTTTATGTCTTTATTAGCAGTTTTGCAGAAACCAAAGAATGTATCGAGATTTATCGCCTTGGCAAAAGCTTGCCTTAGTTGTGAAGCATATGACGAATTAGATAAAATACAATGTCCGGTGTTTGTAATTGGAGGTATGCAGGATAAAGTGGTAAGCGGAGAGGCTTCTTTGGAAATTGCAAAAAAACTTGGTTGTGAAATCTTTATGTATGATGATTTAGGACATGCTGCTTACGAAGAAGCTAAGGATTTCAATCAAAGAGTTTATAATTTTTTTCAGCATAAGTGATTTCTATAAAGCAAAAATTCAAGTTTATTACCATTGGTGCCTGGGTTGCCATTGGTGCCTGACACCATAAACTAAAATATCACAAAACCGTGACTTAAAGTGGTAAGAAAAATGGTAAGTCTGAGTGGTAAGCACCTGAAATGTAACGAATGGTAAGTTTATGGGGAAAACGGTATGTTCTATTTGAATGATAACAAGAAACTAACAAAAGGCTAACCATGGACTAACAAAGAACTAACCACACGTATCTTTCTTTTTTGAATAAGAGTTGATATTATTATTGTGGCAAGAAAAACGACTTACAAAAAGTTACAAATATATACGGAATGACTACGGTTTGGCTACGGTATTGAGACTTTTTTTGAAAAGAAAGTTATGATATTATTATCATGGAGGTAATGAACAGAGAGTAATCGAGAAAATGCGGTTGCTCTTTTTTTATTGTGAAGGGGGTTACATGTGCTATAATAAAACAAATTAACAAATCGGTATTTGGAGGTAATTTAAATGGAAAACAAAATTGTAGGTACTATTTTCTGTTTCATGTCAGCAGTTTTAATTTCTGCACGATATATTTCTGCTGCGATATTTATGAGTGGAGTAGTTTCGTGGAATGCCACTTTATTTGCAGCCGGTCTTGAATGTGTAGGTCCTTTTTTAGCAATAGCGGCTGGTATTGCGTTTATTATTGGAATCCTTTTTCTGGGATATGGGCTGTATCTGGATATTAAAAAGATGAAGAAGAATGAGCAATAAATTGAGATAATAATGCTATGTATGCACCACTTCTTAAACAAATTGTTATCATGATTTTAAATTTTATTTACTTTCACACTAATATGAATTATTATATTAGTGTGAAAGGAGAACAAAATATGACCCAATTTGAACAATTAGATTTGTTGCTGAATGAATATGGAGGAACAATTCAAACCTTTCAAGTTATAGATAATGGAATTAGTAAGCCGATATTTTATTCTTATGTAAAAGAAAGAGGATTAGAGCAAGCAGCTCATGGTGTGTATGTATCGCCGGATACATGGACAGATGCGATGTATATTTTGCATATACGTTGTAGTCAGGCTGTGTTTTCTCATGAAACTGCATTGTTTTTCCATGATTTGACGGACAGAGAACCATTGAAATACACCATAACAGTAAGGACTGGGTATAATCCAAGTCGCTTGCATGACGACGGTTTTCAAGTATATACAGTTAAAAAGGATTTACATGAAAAAGGGATTACGACTATGCAGACACCATTTGGACATTCTGTTCCTGTTTATGATATGGAGAGAACGATTTGTGATCTGCTACGCAGCAGGAAAAATATAGAAATGCAGGTCTTTCAGGATGCATTAAAGCAATATGCCAGACGCAAAGATAAAAATTTACGGACGCTTATGAAATATGCATCTATGTTTCATGTTGAAAAAATATTAAGACCATATTTGGAGGTGTTACTTTAGATGATAACCACAGCAAGGCAATTAAAAGATCTGATTCGGAATCTATCAAAGAAAAAATCTGCTGATGCACAAATTTTGATGCGGAATTATATGATGGAACGTTTTTTGGAACGAATTTCTTTGTCAGAGTATAAAGACAAATTTATATTAAACCTGAATCCGTGAACCTTGTTTCAAAATGAAAAGGCACACAGGAAATGTTTGCCATATTTGTTATTGTATACTAAATTTTGAAAATGCTGCATAATTTTGCGTTCAAAAAAAGACTGCACCATTTGTGTGCAGCTGCCATTGCCATATTCAGCTACCTGTTGTCAGGTGATGAATGCAAAGCTGTCATAAAGACGCTTGAAAGTAAATCTCCAGCGATTACTCCTTCCAATGGACAGCACCAGACGGCCGGCATGTTCTGTCAGATGTCCCGCAAACTGCATAAGATTACTGATCACCGTACGTATTCTTCGGCGATGTATTTTCTTCCGGTCGGGAGCATCCTTCTTTTTCAGCGATTCCTGCCCTATGATTCGAAGGATATTATATGCGATCATTGTCAGCTCCAGCACCAGTTTGTTGCTCTCAAACTTTCCCGACGGGAGTCTTCCAACATCCATGTCCGTCTTGATTTCACTGTGATACTGCTCACTTTCTCCGTGGGCATGGTAAAGATCAATGACTGTTTCGTCTGGCAGGGAAGTGTTTGTCCAGTATGTGCCCAGTTCTATATCGGGTACGATAAAATACTGCCCATATCGGTCAATGGTTCTTTCCGTGATCTCATAAATTGTGCGTATTCCGACAGTTTTCTCCTCGTTATCAGAAAGGGAATATGTCACATTCCGGAAGGTCTGTCCGATATAAACAGTTTTCCCATCACGTGGATGCTGGATATTCTGGCAGCATTCCCTGACGGATTCCAGCCATTCTTCTTTACTTTCCTGTCTGGGATTCCGTTTTATGATGAAAGACACATTGTTGTATTTATAGCTTTCTTCCATAAAGATGCCTATGTTTTCAGATGCATCGTTGCCGGAATCCAGCCGGATGAGCAGTGGTTTTTCCGTCAGCTGTCTGCACAGTTCAATGGTCTCTCTCAGGAAATCAGGAGTTCCTTTCTGGCAGTGCTGTTTCCCAATCCGCAGTTCAAGATTGACGAGGTATCCTTCTGTGCCGATATGCCATAATTGGTGCATATCCGTCAAAACCCTTGTAGGTACGGGATACGCCTTCCTTATTGGATTTCGAATTGTCAAAGGGGGTTACATCAATATCGACAGGAACAAAGCCGTTATCCAGGGCTGTCGGCTCTATGTGCATTTCACGCAGCATGTCGACATTTGCCTGCTGGATGTCTTTGCGCAGGGAATCCCCGATCATGTCAAAACGCTGACGGAGTGTTTCGGCGGAAGGAATCGCATAGGAGATGCCTAATGCGTATTTGTAGTAGTCAGGGTCATCCATCATTTCACGGACAGCCTCATACTGGGGTTTTCCCTGACAGAGCATACCAATATAGGTGAGGAGCACGTCTCCATTTTTTATCTGTTTCTGCAGATAATCTTTTGAAATTGGAGCACGGTTGATTTTTTTAACAAAACTGCTTTTTCCAAGTATTTGCCCTACGAATACCAGACCACTGGGAGTAATGAGCCGCTCATCGCTGAATTCAATGTGTATTTTCTTCATTGCACTGCCTCCGCCTATCTTTTGATACTTTCATTATACAGGATAATGCATGATGATACAGTAAAAAAACAAAATTTTGTTTAACCTAGTGGGTGAAATAAAATGTATTGCGAAAATCAGTTTCCAGCAGGTATTATTGCTGAAAAAAAGGGATGTAACACTATGGTAAGTTTCACGGAATAAGGTGGATTTTCATTGACACATATAACACCTTACAATATAATAAAAGCAAATATATAGCTTATAAAGGAGGTTCCTTAATGACGAGAAAAATAACCGCAATATTCTTGGCATTGTGCATGGCAATCTCCGTTTTGCCGATGACCATTCAGGCGGCATCAAAGCCCGATATTAAAGTTGGCGACTATGTTAAAATGGGCGCGTATAACAATGCCTCAATTCTTTGGCGATGTGTAAGCATTGACAATAATGGACCGCTTATGCTTGCAGACAAAATTGTTGACACCCTTGCATATGATGCCAAAACAAATGACAACAGCAATTCAAAATCACACAGCAGAAGCTATAAGCGTGATGATTACGGTTCTAACTATTGGAAAGACAGCA